>Ga0233444_10000047_pt1 | contig 152752 bp, 159 predicted proteins | sample SI_124_October20_6_FD_182792 | JGI IMG/M metagenome (GOLD analysis project Ga0233444, IMG submission 182792) | Seawater microbial communities from Saanich Inlet, British Columbia, Canada - SI_124_October2016_10_MG | ecosystem: Environmental > Aquatic > Marine > Inlet | place: Canada: British...
CCTTTAAGGAGTTGTTAGATTGGTCTGGAAAAATAGCTTTAGGAACAGATTTCCCAGTGGAAAAAGTGAACCCACTCTATACCTTTTACTCGGCAGTAGCCAGAAGAGATTCTGAAGGAAAACCATTTGGGGGCTATCAAATGGAAAATGCCTTAACCCGTTCTGAAGCTTTAAAGGGAATGACGCTATGGGCTGCACACGCTAATTTTGAAGAGCAACAAAAAGGAAGTATTGAAGTGGGCAAAGTAGCCGATCTTATTCTTTTGACAGAGGATATTATGACCATTAACGAATCGGCCATTCTTTCTGCAGAAGTACTCGCGACTATTGTTGATGGTGATATAGTATATCAACGTAAAAAGTAAGGCACTTTAAATCCTTAAGTGAAAACAGTGAAATTATTGTATTTGCTTTAATTTATCATATTTATTTTATTTTTTGATTTAAAAAATAAACCATTTTCACTTTATTTGGTTGATAATTAAAATACACACCTTAGATTTGTTGTAAAATAATAAATTATGTGTGGTATTGTATGTGCCTTTGACTTAAAGCAAACAACAGAAGATTTGCGTCCGCAAATCCTTGAAATGTCAAAAAGAATTCGACACCGCGGTCCAGACTGGAGCGGGATTTTTTCGAATGATAAAGCCCTAATGGGTCACGAGCGTCTCGCTATTGTTGATCCTACTTCTGGAAACCAGCCTTTATACAGTGAAGATGGTCGCTACGTGCTAGCAGCAAATGGAGAGATCTATAACCACAAAGAATTACGTCAACAGTTTGAAGGGAAATACGATTTTAAAACCGCTTCTGACTGTGAAGTGATCTTAGCCTTATACCAAGAAAAAGGACCGGCATTTGTCGATGAAATGAACGGTATCTTTGGCTTTGCCATCTATGATACCCAAGAAGATACTTACTTTGTCGCCCGAGATCATATGGGGATTATCCCATTGTATATGGGATGGGACCAACACGGAACCTTCTATGTAGCTTCAGAATTAAAAGCCCTAGAAGGGGTATGCACAAAAATCGAATTGTTTCCTCCTGGACACTATTTGTTAAGTTCAGATCAAGCTCCTGTGCAATGGTACACTCGTGATTGGATGGAATTTGATCAGGTAAAAGACAATACCACAAGTATTGATGATATCCACGATGCACTATCAGCAGCTGTTCGACGCCAGTTGATGAGTGATGTGCCTTATGGAGTCTTGCTTTCTGGAGGCTTAGATTCTTCGGTCACTTCTGCGTTAGCAAAATTATATGCATCAAAGCGCGTTGAAAGTGACGACAAGCAAGCGGCCTGGTGGCCACAGTTGCATTCCTTTTCAGTGGGTTTAGAGGGTTCACCAGACTTAGCGGCTGCACAAAAAGTTGCTGAGCATATTGAAACCGTGCATCACGAAATAAAATTTTCTATTCAAGAGGGACTCGACGCGATTCGTGATGTGGTTTACAACTTAGAGACCTATGATATTACCACAATTCGCGCTTCAACGCCCATGTATCTTATGGCCAGAGCGATTAAATCTTTAGGGATTAAAATGGTTCTTTCTGGGGAAGGTGCAGACGAGTTATTTGGGGGATATCTTTATTTCCACAAAGCCCCTACGGCGAAAGACTTTCATGAAGAGACCGTGCGTAAGCTGGATAAATTACACCAATACGACTGTTTACGAGCAAACAAGTCTCTTGCGGCTTGGGGGATTGAAGGGCGAGTTCCATTCTTAGACAAAGAGTTTATGGATGTTGCAATGCGTATTAACCCAAAGGATAAGATGATCAACAAAGAACGCATGGAGAAATGGGTAGTGCGTAAAGCCTTTGAACAGTATTTACCAGAAAGTGTCGCCTGGCGCCAAAAGGAACAGTTTTCTGACGGAGTTGGCTACAATTGGATCGACACCTTGAAAGAGGTGGTAGAAGCGGCTGTAAGTGACGAGCAAATGGCTAATGCCCAATACCGCTTTCCTAAGCAAACCCCACAGAATAAAGAAGAGTTCTATTACCGCAGTATTTTTGAAGAGCACTTCCCCTCAGAAACTGCTGCGCTTTGTGTGCCTTCTGTACCTTCTGTGGCCTGTAGTACACCCATTGCATTAGAGTGGGATGAAGCCTTCAAAAACATGAATGATCCCTCTGGAAGAGCGGTCGCAAAAGTACATGATGACGCCTATTAAAAATGGCTAGATTAACAAAAAAAGAGCTGACCAAAAACCAGCTCTTTTTTTTTGCTGCTTATCCACATAAAATGTTGATAACTTTGACCTATTCAGCCCAGTATTCACGCGCTTTAGGGGTGGGTTTTTCGTATATTTGGAAGTCGCCTTTAAAGGGCGTAATAAAAACCGAAAATTATGAGTGAAACACCACAAAATCCCCAGTATTCTGCAGATAGTATTCAGGCGCTGGAAGGAATGGAGCACGTGCGTATGCGCCCCTCCATGTATATTGGTGATGTAGGCGTTCGTGGACTACACCATTTAGTTTATGAAGTAGTCGATAATTCTATCGATGAAGCCTTAGCCGGGCACTGTGATACCATCACAGTGACAATCAATGAAGATAATTCGATTACAACCCAGGATAATGGGCGTGGAATTCCTGTAGGAATTCATAAAAAAGAAGGCGTCTCTGCCCTTGAAGTCGTGATGACCAAGATCGGTGCAGGAGGGAAGTTTGATAAAGATTCCTATAAAGTTTCAGGAGGATTGCACGGGGTAGGTGTATCTTGTGTCAACGCCTTGTCAGAAAGCTTAAAAGCTAGCGTTTTTCGCGATGGACAAATCTGGGAGCAAGAATACGAAAGAGGTAAGCCAAAGTATGCCGTGCGTGAAGCAGGAACCACAGACCAACGCGGAACCACTGTCACCTTTAAACCAGACGCGCAGATATTCAATCAAACCCTAGAGTATAACTACGATACGCTAGCCAACCGCATGCGCGAGCTGTCTTATTTGAATAAGGGGATTAACATTAAAATGATAGATCGTCGAGAGAAAGACGATAAAGGAGAATTTCTAGGGGAAACTTTTCATTCTGAAGAGGGGCTAAAAGAATTTATCTCTTTTTTGGATGCTACCCGTGAGTCGATTATCAAAGATGTTATTTCTATTGAGGGAGAAAAAAATGGCATTCCCGTTGAGGTAGCCATGGTGTACAACACCTCTTTCTCAGAGAATTTACATTCTTATGTCAATAATATCAACACCCACGAAGGGGGAACTCACCTTTCTGGATTTCGCCGTGGATTGACGTCAACTTTAAAGAAATATGCCGACGGATCTGGCTTGTTAGATAAACTCAAATTCGAAATTGCTGGAGATGATTTCCGTGAAGGACTCACCGCCATTGTTTCGGTAAAAGTTGCCGAGCCACAATTCGAGGGGCAAACCAAAACTAAATTAGGAAACAGAGAAGTAACCTCTGCGGTGTCTCAGGCAGTCTCAGAGATGTTAGAGAACTATCTCGAAGAAAACCCTAACGATGCTAAAACCATCGTTCAAAAAGTGATTTTAGCTGCACAAGCCCGTCACGCCGCCCGCAAGGCCCGTGAAATGGTGCAGCGCAAAACCGTGATGAGCGGCGGTGGCTTACCCGGAAAGTTATCTGACTGTTCAGAGCAAGATCCAGCCCAGTGTGAGGTCTTTCTTGTGGAGGGAGATTCGGCTGGGGGAACAGCCAAACAAGGTCGTGACCGTAATTTCCAGGCCATTCTTCCATTGAGAGGGAAAATCCTCAATGTGGAAAAAGCCATGCAGCACAAAGTATTTGAAAACGAAGAAATTCGCAATATCTATACTGCGCTTGGGGTAACCATAGGAACCGAAGAAGACAGCAAAGCATTGAACCTTGAAAAGTTGCGCTACCATAAGGTGGTAATTATGTGTGATGCAGATGTCGATGGAAGTCACATTTCCACCTTGATTCTGACCTTCTTCTTTCGCTATATGCGAGAATTGGTTGAATCGGGTTATATCTATATTGCAACACCTCCGCTGTATCTAGTCAAGAAAGGCGCTAAAAAAGAATACGCTTGGAACGACGATCAACGTGACCAGTTAATGCAGCAATACGGTCAAGGGGCTAGTATTCAGCGTTACAAAGGTTTAGGGGAAATGAACGCAGAACAATTGTGGGATACCACCATGAACCCAGAATTTAGAACCTTGCGTCAAGTAACCATCGATAGTGGTAGCGAAGCAGATCGCGTCTTCTCCATGCTAATGGGAGACGAGGTACCGCCACGTAGAGAATTTATAGAACGCAATGCAGTCTATGCCAACATTGATGCTTAAATTTGCACTGCTAATCAAATAATTAAACAAAATAAAATGAAAGTAACCGTTGTCGGGGCAGGTAATGTAGGGGCCTCTTGTGCAGAATATATTGCGATTAAACGCATCGCTAGTGAAGTGGTGTTATTAGATATTAAAGAAGGCTTCGCTGAAGGCAAAGCATTAGACTTAACACAAACTGCCACTACCTTAGGGTTTAATACCCTTATCACAGGAGTAACAAATGATTACAACGCTACCGCTGGGAGTGATGTAGTTGTGATTACCTCTGGAATTCCACGTAAACCTGGAATGACCCGTGAAGAATTAATCGGAATTAATGCTGGAATTGTTCAATCTGTGGCAGAAAATGTATTAGCGAACTCTCCAGAAGCCATTATAGTTGTCGTGTCAAATCCTATGGATACCATGACCTATTTAGCCTTAAAAGCGACTGGATTACCTAAAAACCGTATCATCGGAATGGGAGGTGCATTAGACAGCTCTCGTTTTAAAACCTATTTATCAAAAGCATTAGACAAGCCTGCGAATGATATTCAGGGGATGGTCATCGGTGGTCACGGAGACACGACCATGATTCCTTTAACCCGTTTGGCAAGTTATAATGGAACTCCTGTGAGTCAACACCTTTCTCAAGAGCAAATGGACGAAGTTGCAGCTGCTACTATGGTAGGAGGAGCTACTTTGACTAAGCTTTTAGGAACCTCTGCTTGGTATGCACCAGGAGCCTCGGTAGCCTATTTGGTAGATAGTATTATCAATGATCAAAAGCGCATGATTCCTTGTTCTGTTTACTTAGAAGGAGAATATGGACACAGTGATCTTTGTATTGGTGTTCCTTGTATCATCGGAAAAGATGGAGTTGAAGCCATTGTTGACGTGAAATTAAACGAAGCAGAACAAGCTAAGTTTGATCAAAGTGCACAAGCAGTTCGCACTATGAACGACGCTCTAGGGAGTATTTTAAACTAAATTCTTAATGCTCACTTCTCTACAGAGGTGAAATCGCAAACTAAAGTTGCTTAATGCTTAGGTAAACTTTATATTTGCGAGCCTTTAACACGCTTAAAAATATTAGCATGCAAAATAATGGACTTATAAAACTTTTCGCTTTCCTTTTTGGAATCGTAAGTATATACCAACTTTCTTTCACCTTTATCGCAAGTAATCAAGAAGCAAAAGCAGCCGCTTATGCCGAAAATACTATCGCAGCAGATCAAGAAGATTTTATTTCTCTGCGCGAAGTAGTAGAAGCAGAATACCTTGATTCTATTGGGGGTCAATCCCTTTATGGTTTTACTTCTTATAATGATGCCAAAGGAAAAGAACTCAACAAGGGATTAGATTTAAAAGGAGGAATCAACGTGATCCTTCAAATCTCTGTTCGCGACATCTTAAAAGGATTAGCAGATTACACTAAAAACCCTGTCTTCAACAAAGCTTTAGACGAGGCAGATGAATTACAAAAGGATACAGATGATCCTTATGTAGAGTCTTTCTTTGCTGCGTTTGAAAGTATCAAAGGGACTTCGAATCTAGCAGATCCAGATATTTTTGCGAATCGCAATTTGAGCGATCAAATCAATTTTGAAATGGGGGATGAACTAGTTCGTCCTATCATTCGTCGTAAAATTGATGAGTCTATCATCTCTGCTTTTGAAGTATTGCGCAAGCGTATTGATAAGTTTGGGGTAACACAACCCAATATCCAACGTTTAGGAACTTCTGGAAGAATCTTAGTTGAACTTCCTGGTGCTAAAGATGTTGAGCGTGTAAAGAATCTTTTGCAAAGTACAGCTCAGTTAGAGTTTTGGGAAACCTTCAAAAACGATCAATTCTTTGCTTTCTTATCACAAGCGAACGAAGTGGTTAAAACATTAAAAGCGGCGACACCTACAGAAGAGCAAGCCGCTGACGAGCGTTCTGCCATTGATGATTTATTAGCAGATGTTGAAGCACAAGATTCTATCACCCCAGCGGCTGGAAATCCAATCTTAGATTTAGTGCGTGGTTATGGCTATCAAGGAGGTCCAGTTTTAGCACAGTTTGCTAAAAAAGATATGGACGAAGTAATGGGTTATCTCGATTTACCAGAAGTGAGAAAACTATTGCCTAAGAATTTCCGTTATGTCAAATTTGCTTGGGGTAAACCTAATCCAAATGCTGATATTGTTGATCTATATTTGATTAAATCAAATCGTGATGCTACTGCACCCCTTAGCGGTGGTGTAATTGTAGATGCGGTACAAACTTATAGCCAGTTAGGACAGCCTGCTGTTTCCATGCAAATGGATTCTAAGGGGGCACGTGTTTGGGAAAATATGACTGGAAAAGCCTTTAAAGATGGAAGCAGTATCGCCATTGTATTAGACGATGTAGTGTATTCTGCGCCAGGGGTTAACAATGGAGCAATTGCGGGAGGTCGTTCAGAAATTACAGGAACCTTTACCTTAAATGAAGCAATTGACCTTGCAAACGTTTTACGTGCAGGTAAATTACCAGCCTCTGCAGAAATTATTCAATCAGAAATTGTTGGTCCTTCTCTAGGGAAAGAGGCCATTCAAAGTGGAATGTATTCTTTCTTGATTGCCTTGTTAATCGTTCTTGTTTGGATGATTTTCTATTATGGTTCTTCAGGGATTTATGCTGATATCGCTTTGGCGTTAAATATCTTGTTAATCTTTGGTATTCTAGCAGGTCTAGGCGCAGTATTAACTTTACCTGGTATTGCGGGGATCGTATTAACCATTGGTATATCGGTAGATGCAAACGTACTTATCTTTGAGCGTATACGCGAAGAATTACGCAAAGGGAAAGGCGCCCAAAAATCAGTGGCAGATGGGTTTAACAATGCCTTGTCTTCTATCTTAGATGCGAATATCACCACAGGTTTAACAGCCTTGATCTTATTTGTCTTTGGAACTGGACCAATCAAAGGATTTGCAACAACCTTATTAATCGGTATTGGAACATCGTTATTCACCGCTATTTTCATCACGCGTTTATTTGTAGACAGTCGCTTATTTAGCGGTAAAAAAGTAAGCTTCTCAACAAAAGCAACTGAAAATATTTTAGTGAATATTTCTTTCGCTTTCTTATCAAAACGCAAAGTAGCTTATGCTGTTTCTGGTGTATTGGTGCTTGTGAGTTTGATTTCTTTAAACTTTAACGGATTGAATCAAGGAGTTGATTTTGTAGGAGGACGTTCTTATACCGTTCGTTTTGACCAAATCATGAATCCTTCTGAAGTAGAAACTAGTTTAGTAGAAAGCTTTGTTAGTGCAGAAGTGAAAACTTTTGGTGATGACAATCAGTTAAAGATTACAACCAAATATAAAATTGACGAAGAAGGAACTGATATCGACCAAGAAATCTATAACAAGCTATACGACGCTTTGCAAGGTTTCTTGCCAGATGGCTATTCTTATGATGAATTTGTAAACGGAGCAGAAGCTAAGACAGTAGGAATTATGTCTTCGATTAAAGTAGGCCCAACCATTGCAGATGATATCAAGAAGAACTCTTATTTAGCGGTTGTGGGATCACTTATCGTTGTGTTCTTATATATTCTCTTGCGTTTCCGCAAGTGGCAATTCTCACTAGGGGCAGTTGCAGCTGTATTCCACGATGTATTAATCGTATTAGGGATCTTCTCGTTGACCTATAGCATCATGCCATTTAATATGGAAATCAATCAAGCATTTATTGCAGCGATCTTAACTGTAATTGGATATTCGTTGAATGATACCGTGGTAGTATTTGACCGTATTCGTGAGTACACAACAGATCATCCTAAAACTAAACTAGATGAAACGGTTAATAGCGCATTAAATTCTACCTTAAGTAGAACCTTAAATACCTCTTTAACTACCTTATTAGTGTTGTTAGCGATCTTTGTCTTCGGTGGAGAGTCTATTCGTGGATTTATGTTTGCCTTAATTGTAGGGGTGTTAGTAGGAACTTATTCTTCGGTATTTATTGCAACACCGGTGATGTTTGATACACAAAACAAAAAAGAAGAGTAGAGCACCGCTTTTACCTAAGTAATAATAAAAAGAATCCCGGATCATCCGGGATTTTTTATGCCTTGTATTGATGGTATTGTTTGATGTGGTTGAGGTGATGCTGTGCATGCCAAGCATAAAAGTAAACCACTTCCTTTAGCGGAAAGTTTTCAAGACGTTCTGGATGAGCATATTCTCGTTCGAAGTCTTTTGCTGAAAGCTGTTCAAAAAAATAGGTCCAACGTTCATGTATCCCCTCTAATATCTTGACACTCGCCTCAACATCTAAATAGAGCGCGTCTGGACTCTTTTCTGCCCAGTCTTGTTCTTGATATCCTTTAATGGTAGGAGTGTCTTCGAGAAAAGCATATTTACAACGCATATAAGAATGCATATGCGAGTCTGCAAGATGATGCACCAGTTGTTTAATCGTCCATCCTCCTGGGCGATAAGGCTGATTTAAATCCTCATTACTACATTGAGATAAAACCGCTTTTAAATCGGTTGGAAAAGCTTTTAAAACAGCAATCGATGCGTTGAGTTCTTCTGTTAAGAAAACTTGTTTGGGTTGGTAGCGCCCTATAGGGTACTGCCATTGTTCTAAGCTAAGGGACATGTTAAGAGTTTACAGTTCGGGTGCGATACATCACAAATAATCCTGCAATAATCAATGGAAGGCTTAACCATTGTCCAGTTGATAATGCGGGTAGAAAGGTTTCGAATCCACCTTGGCTCGCTTTTACATATTCGACTATAAAACGAATGCTAAAGAGTGCGGTCATAAAAACGCCTACTAGGAAGCCGTCTTTTTGGCGAAGCCCTTTTCTATATAAATAGCACAAAAAGAAAAATAGCGCAAAATACAGTATTGCTTCATAGAGTTGTGCGGGGTGCCGCGGAAGCGATTCGCCTCTATTGACAAATACTACACCAAAGTTATTACCGGTAAAATCCCCCACAATTTCTGAATTGAAAAAATTCCCAATACGCACAAAGGCTCCGCCTAAGGTAGTAGGGATAATCAAACGATCTAAGATCCAGGCAAGTGGTTTGTAGGGATAATTGCGTTGATATAAAATGATTCCTAATAAAATACCGATTGCCGCCCCATGACTTGCTAGACCTCTAAAACCAACAAAGGAAAAGCCTCCGCCCGGCTTGCTAGCAATTGGTAATAAGATTTCCATTAAGTGATTTTGATAATAGGCCCAGTCATAAAAAAAGACATGGCCTAATCTCGCTCCTAATAGGGTTGAAATAACGATGTAAGTAAGCATGGACTCAAGGGTTTCGATAGAGACCTTCTCTTTTTCATATATTTTTTTCATGATGTTGAAGCCTAAAACAAAGGCAATCACAAACATCAAGCTGTAGTAATGAATCCCGAAGCTTCCGATTTTGAACAAAGTTGCACTGGGTTCCCAGAGAATTTTAAGTAAGTACATGCAGTTTGGTTTTGTATAAAAGTATCGAAAAAAAATGAAATTTCATTGACTAGGGAACAGGATCATGTCCACCTTTTGACCATGGATGACAGCGTAAAATACGGTGAATGGTTAAGTAACTTCCACGAAAAAGACCGTGCTTTTGTAAGGCTTCTATTCCATAGTGCGAACAGCTAGGAGTAAAGCGACAACTGGGAGGAAGAAAAGAGGATATAAGCCGTTGATAACCTTTGATAAGCAGAATAAAAAGTGCTTTGATGGGATTTTTCATGAGCTTATATGCTAAAGCTAGTCTCGTCTTTTCCGTCTTTAAGTTGTATCCCTAAGGCAAGAAGTTGATCTCTAATCGCGTCAGAAGTCGCAAAGTCTTTATTGTCTCTGGCTTTCTTACGCATTTCGATTAAGAGATTTACGGTGCCCTCAAGTGCGGTGCTAACTTTGTCATCAGATTGATTACTGCTAAAGCTTAAGCCCAAAACATCTTCAGTAAAGGCCTTCATCTTTTCTTTTAAAGCAACTAAATCTTCAGAAGAAATTTTTGCAGCGCCATTTTTAATCGAGTTGATAAATTTAACGGCATCAAACAATTGTGCAATTAACAACGGACTATTAAAGTCGTCGTTCATAGCTTGGTAACATTTTTCTTCCCATGCATTTAGGTCAAAACCATCGGTCTTTGAAGCAGCTTCTATTTTGTCCAATATGTTGATCCCTTCAGTCAGTCGTTGAAAGCCTTTTTCTGAAGCGAGTAAAGCGTCTTCACTTAAATCAACAATGCTGCGATAATGCGCTTGAAGCAAGAAAAAACGTACGACTGCAGGCGAAAAGGGCTTAGAGAAAATATCATTCTCACTGCTAAACATTTCATTGGGTAGGATGTTGTTCCCAGTTGATTTTGCCATTTTCTTTCCGTTGAGGGTTAGCATATTAGCGTGTAACCAATAATTGACAGGAGAAGTTTTATTGATTGCTTCAGCTTGAGCAATTTCACATTCGTGATGCGGGAACTTTAAATCCATTCCACCCCCGTGGATGTCAAATTGTTCTCCTAAGTATTTTGTACTCATGGCGGTGCATTCTAGGTGCCATCCTGGGAAACCATCTCCCCATGGCGAGGGCCAGCGCATAATGTGCTGTGGCTCTGCTTTTTTCCAAAGGGCAAAGTCTTGAGGATTCTTTTTATCACTTTGTCCGTCAAGGCTGCGGGTGTTGTGAATCAAGTCTTCAATTTTACGACCGCTTAACTTTCCGTAATGATTATCCTCATTGAATTTTAGAACATCAAAATAAACTGATTCATTCACCTCATAAGCATAGCCAGCTTCAATAATGCCTTTAATAATTTCTATTTGTTCAATGATATGTCCAGTTGCTGTGGGTTCAATACTGGGAGGGAGGTTGTTGAGCTTTTTTAAAGTTTGATGAAAGTCAACGGTATAGCGTTGAACGACTTCCATCGGTTCAATTTGCTCAATTCTTGCTTTCTTAGCAATGCGATCTTCTCCTTCGTCTGCATCGTTTTCTAAATGTCCAGCATCTGTTATGTTACGCACATAGCGAACTTTAAATCCTAGGTGTTTTAGGTAACGATAGATAAGGTCAAAAGAGATAAAAGTGCGGCAGTTACCTAAGTGAACATTGCTGTATACCGTGGGACCACAAACATACATGCCCACATAGTTTTCTGTAATGGGAGTAAAAACTTCTTTTTTACCACTAAGGGAATTGTAAACTGAAAGCGTGGACATTAAAATTCCGTTTCTAATTTGATATAATCGAGAAATTCTTGTTTCTTTTCTTGTTGTTTGAACACTCCGCCAAACTCAGCTGTAACTGTGCTGCTGGTGATATCACTAATACCTCGTGCATTCACACAAAGGTGTTTTGCGTCGATCACACAAGCGACGTCTTTTGTGTTGAGTACTTTTTGTAATTCTTCTACCACTTGTAGGGTTAATCTTTCTTGTACCTGTGGACGCTTTGCATAATATTGCACAATGCGATTCATTTTTGACAATCCTACTACATTTCCATTTGAGATATAGGCGACATGTGCCTTCCCCACGATGGGTAAAAGGTGGTGTTCACAAGTAGAGTAGAGGGTAATGTTTTTCTCCACTAAGATTTCCCCGTATTTGTATTTGTTGTCAAAAGTTGAGGCTTTGGGTTTGTTGTCAGGATGTAGACCGCTAAAGATTTCTTTTACGAACATTTTGGCGACTCTCTTTGGGGTACCTTGAAGACTATCGTCTGTAAGGTCCATTCCTAGAGTGTGTAAGATTTCACCAACCTTTTCTTGAATGATGTCAATTTTTTGATCATCGTTCAAGTCAAAAGCATCTGCTCTTAAAGGGGTTTGCGCGCTGCTTCCCAAATGATCGTCTCCGTAAGGGTCTTGATCTGCCAGTGTTAATTTCTCGATTTTCATATGCGTTAATGTGCTGCAAAGATAGCGAAAACATTACTAAAAGGGAAGGAATGTAAAACCGATTACAGTTTTAATCTATAGGTTAAAACCAAATTTAAATTATCTTGATCTAATTGTAGTCTATCGGTTAAACCATCTGAAAATAAAGCCTGTTGCGTAGACAGATCTTGTAACTGTAGTGCTATGTCTAAATTACTCGCCCCAAAATTGTATCCTAACCCACCGCTTATGATGGATTGACTGTTGTCAAAAGCAATACGGGAGGAACTCTCTGTACTGTATCCTGCACGAAGACTAATTTGTGGGTTAAGCCTAAATTCACCGCCTATTTGTAGGCGTTGATTAGTTTGAAAATTATCCTCTATTTGATTGTTTAAAGCGATAAAATAGTCGTCATTTTCTGGGGTAAATTTGGCGCGGTTATGCGCCTTAATACTATAATCAAAACTGATAAGTCCAATATCGCTAATGATATAAGCAAGACTTCCTCTTACACTTCCCGGCGAATTGAATTGGTAGCCAGGTAAGAATGTGTATATACCGCTTGCTGAAGGATTTAAATTTAAATCAAGGTCTTCATTTTCTGTTCTAACTACAGTATTAAGCGATTGACCTATTTGGTCAGATAGGCGATAATAAGTTGGGCTTTCGAGGCTTAAGCCTAAGCGAAGTTGAGGGGATGCTTTATAAATTGCGCCTAATTGAAAAGAATTTGCTGTCCCTAGGGTGATCAATTCGTTTGTAAAGTCTAATTGGCTAATCCCAGATTGAGGCCCATAGCCGTATTCATAAAAATGGCTGGTTTCACGGTATTCTACATTAAATGTATTAAAGCTAAAACCTAAGTAGAGTTTGTCTTGATAAACCCCGCTTAAATTGATGGTGTATTTGTTTGTTCTACCGCTGCTAGTTTTGAAGTACTCATGCGTATATCCTGATGCTCCTGCCTGCGTGTTAATGTTGTAAGAGCGGATATCTGGATTTGTTGGATCTGTTGTTCCTGCTAAAGGAATGGGGTTTATGACAAAACCTTCATAACCAAATAAAGCTTGCTGTGCTGGATAACCACTAAAATCTCCTATATCGACATAGGCGGTATTAAATGTTTCTCCATCTAATCTTGAAATATCATTTAAATATTTTCCTTGTGCATAAAACAGGAAATATTGATCAATCCCGCGGTTAGGGTTGACCCCTATGGCACTAAAATTATTGTCGTAGTTGGCCGTTTTATTGTAATTAAAAGCAAAGCTCAGTTTTGTCCAACCTCCACCAGCTTCTTCATTTAAGACTATAACAATTCCAGCTTGATTTAGGGAGAGATCGTTACCGTTGTCTTCTTCGATTCCATTAAAATAGGTTGTGGTATTCTTTAACTGAATTGAATTTAGAGAGACCCCCACCTCAGAAAAGCCAAAGATAGAAGAAGCGGCAGGGTTTATTTCTATTGCAGAAAAGTCGCCGCCCACGGCGCCAAAAGCACCTCCCATGGCGGCAAACCTTGCACTGCCTTGAATTGTACTATTGCTATAGCGCTCTGCATCAAATAAAGTTTGTGCATTGAGTTGAGAAAATAGTAGACCTAGAAGAAATATTAAATTCTTTTTCATTGGAGTAATAAAGGATGTTAGTTATTGTCGTCTTCCGCTAGAACTAGATCGGCCACTGCTGCTAGAACGTCCTCCTCCAGAGGAGACCCTTGCTGGCGCTCGATAAGAGCTTGAGCTATTACTTCTAATATTTGAACTTGAGTTTCTTGTTGAAGAACTATTGTTGTAATTGCTACTTGAGCGATATCCTTTTACAGTATTATTGCCACTGTCATTTTTAGAACTTGCGTTAGAATAAGATCTTCCCGCTGTGTTAGCTCCTCTTCTTGCAAGACTTTGCTGGCTGTATTGCCTAGCCTGTGTTCTGCTATTAATTACTTGGACATCAAGACCATTACCTTGCAGTTTTCTGATCACTCGATCGATGTTAGAGCGGTTACTGTTCTCATTACTGCTTCGACTAGTTTGAGCTCTTCTTGGCGTATTGTTGAGCTGCTGACTTTGTCGTACACTAGCAGTTCTTCCTTGTCTAACAAGATTAGGTAATTCGGTATTTGTATTTGCTGTTCTTGCTTGTCTACCGTTGTTATTCCTAAGCGTCGCATTAGCTGAGGCATTGCCTCTTTGCGCCACTGATGCATTAATATCAGATCGACGTCCACTTGCGGCTTGCCCCCTGTAGCTAGGACTATAAGCATGGTTTCTTCTTACATCTGCTCTATTGCGATTTACGCGGTTAGAGGCTCTGTTGTAAGGATTGTTATACCCATAGCCATGTCCATTCCAAAACCCACCGCCATAGAAATAAGGGTTATGATAAAAGCCATAACCGTAATAAGGATAGTAAGCATTGAAGAAAGGACGATTAAAGCCTCCCCAGGCAAAACGATTCCATCTGTAAGGATTGTAGAAATTGTAATCCCAGTAGGCAAGATAAGGGTCATAAAAACCGCCATATCCCCAATTTCCTGCAAAACCAAAGTTTAGCGGACTAGATTGAATAATGATTTGGGTTGTTTTATTACCACCACCCCAGTTAGGGTTAGATTGATAGTTATTGAGATTTCCTTGATTTAGCGAATCAACATTTGTCAATGCAACGTCATTACTACTGTCATCCCAACTGTACTGTTGAGCTTGTTGATCAAAATACTGCGTATAGGCATTTGAAGCGGGTTGTTTTTTGGCACGTCTAATTACGATGACATTGTCATCATTGTAGATTCCATCACTGTAATAAGAAGCATTTTGAAAACTCCCACATGCAGTAAATAAAAGGCCATTTAAAAAGATGATTCCTAAGGCTGAGAAGCTGATTGATTTAGAAAAACGCATAACTCTTTATTTTTTACCCGTAAGCGGCCTAAATTAATTAGTTTTGCTCCACAAACGTATTTTTAACTAAGATAGTCAAAATCTGTGCCAAAATCATGTCAAAGAAATTAACAAAACGTGAGGTAGATTACTCAAAATGGTATAACGAATTAGTTGTAAAAGCTGATTTAGCCGAAAATTCAGCTGTTCGTGGATGCATGATCATTAAACCTTATGGCTTTGCTATATGGGAGAAGATGAAAGAAGAACTGGATAAAAAGTTTAAAGCAACTGGTCATCAAAACGCCTATTTCCCGCTATTTGTTCCAAAAAGTTTATTTGAAGCAGAAGAAAAAAATGCAGAAGGCTTCGCCAAAGAATGTGCAGTAGTAACCCACTATAGATTAAAGAACAATCCAGATGAAGCCGGGAAACTAATGGTAGATCCAGACGCTAAACTTGAAGAAGAGCTTGTTGTTCGTCCTACCAGTGAGGCCATTATTTGGAACACTTATAAAAATTGGATACAATCCTATCGTGACCTGCCTATATTGATCAATCAATGGGCGAATGTAGTCCGCTGGGAAATGAGAACACGTTTGTTTTTAAGAACAGCAGAGTTTTTATGGCAAGAAGGGCATACAGCACACGCCACTAAGCAAGAAGCCCTAGACGAAACCTTATTGATCAATAATCTCTATGCAGATTTTGTGGAAAATTTTATGGCAATCCCTGTCATTAAGGGGGTGAAATCTGCCAGTGAACGTTTTGCAGGAGCAGTCGACACCCACTGTATCGAAGCATTGATGCAGGATGGAAAAGCCTTGCAAGCGGGGACTTCTCACTTTTTAGGGCAAAATTTTGCCAAAGCTTTTGATGTGAAATACGCCACTAACGAAGGTGGTTTAGAGCACGTTTGGGCAACTTCTTGGGGAGTATCAACCCGTTTGATGGGCGCATTGATTATGACGCACAGTGATGATAATGGTTTAGTCTTACCTCCTAATTTAGCGCCAATACAAGTTGTGATCGTTCCCATTTACAAGGGGGCAGAGCAGCTTGAAGAAATTTCTGTAGTAGCGAATAAGATTCAAACAGCCTTAGAGGCTGTAGGAGTATCTGTTAAGTTTGACAACCGCGATAATATCAAGCCAGGATTTAAGTTCAACGACTATGAACTAAAAGGAGTTCCTTTGCGCATTGCGATTGGTCCTAAGGATCTAGAGAAAGGTCAAGTAGAGTTAGCGCGCAGAGATACTTTAGAGAAGAGCTTTGTGCCTCAATCGGATTTAGTTGAGATGATCCCAGCGCTTTTAGAGAAGATACAAAACAGTTTATACAATAAGGCGTTTTCTTTTAGAGACGAGCATATTACAGAGGTAGATAGCTATGAAGAGTTTAAAACTGTCCTAGAAGAAAAAGGTGGCTTTATATCTGCGCATTGGGATGGAAAAGAAGCCAGTGAAGAGGCTATTAAAAAGGAAACTAAAGCAACTATTCGCTGTATTCCTTATGATGTCAAAGGAGAGACAGGAATGTGTATCTATTCGGGAGCACCATCTAGTCAGCGAGTGCTGTTTGCAAAGGCTTATTAAACTGTTGAAGTGTACTAAATATAGTAGAATAAAAAAAAATAATTTTTATTTGAAAATGCGTTGTGTAATCGATGAATAAGTTTTAGATTTGCAACCATAAAATTTTGGCCCGTTCGTCTATCGGTTAGGACGCCAGGTTTTCATCCTGGAAAGAGGGGTTCGACTCCCCTACGGGCTACTAAAAATAATTTAGATGGCAAATCATAAATCGGCACTTAAGAGAATTCGTTCTAATGACAAAAAGCGTTTACGCAATCGTTTTCAACACAAAACGACCCGTAATGCTGTTCGTCGTTTACGCGAATTAACAGACAAGAAAGAAGCGACTGCATTGCTTCCATCAGTTATTTCAATGTTAGATAAACTAGCAAAGAAAAACATCATTCACGCTAACAAAGCGGCTAACATAAAATCAAAGTTGACCAAAACAGTTTCAGCTTTATAATATTAGTATTTAGATCAAAAAAAAGCGCTCAATTGAGCGCTTTTTTTTATACCTTATTATCATTAAATTCCTAGGAATTCATCGATATTAAAAATTCTTCGTTATTAACGGTCTTTTTAAAGCGATCGTTAATAAATTCCATCGCTTCTACCGGGTTCATGTCAGCGAGATATTTTCTCATGATCCACATGCGGTGAACGGTGTTGTCGTCTAATAAAATATCGTCTCGTCGTGTACTAGAAGAAATTAGATCAATCGCAGGGAAAATTCTACGATTAGAGATCTTGCGATCTAATTGCAGTTCCATATTTCCTGTTCCTTTGAATTCTTCAAAGATTACTTCGTCCATTTTAGAGCCTGTCTCTGTTAAAGCAGTAGCAATAATAGAGAGAGAGCCGCCATTTTCAATATTTCTTGCGGCACCAAAAAAGCGCTTTGGTTTATGCAAAGCATTTGCATCAACCCCACCACTTAAAATCTTACCACTGGCTGGCTGTACTGTATTATAAGCACGTGCAAGACGTGTAATAGAATCTAATAATATAACTACATCATGTCCACATTCTACCAGACGCTTGGCTTTTTCTAAAACGATATTAGCGACTTTAACGTGACGATCTGCCGGTTCGTCAAAGGTTGAAGCGACCACTTCTCCTTTTACATTGCGCTGCATGTCTGTCACCTCTTCGGGTCTTTCATCAATTAATAAGATGATTTGATAGACTTCAGGATGGTTAGCTGCAATAGCGTTAGCAATATCTTTTAAGAGCATTGTTTTCCCTGTCTTTGGTTGGGAAACAATCATCCCACGTTGCCCTTTCCCGATAGGGGAGAATAAGTCGATAATTCTTGTAGAGATGGTACTTTGCTTTTCAGCCAACTTAAATTTCTCTTGTGGAAAAAGGGGAGTAAGGTGTTCAAAAGAAACACGATCTCTTACCACTTTAGGATCTTGTCCGTTAATGTGGTTTACTTTAATTAAAGGGAAGTACTTTTCTCCTTCTTTCGGAGGACGTACCGTCCCTAAAACAGTGTCTCCTGTTTTTAAACCAAATAGTCGAATTTGAGATTGAGACACATACACATCGTCAGGTGAAGAGAGATAGTGATAGTCAGAAGAACGTAAAAAACCGTATCCTTCTTGCATGATTTCCAGCACTCCTTCAGAATCAATAATTCCGTCAAACTCATAATCTGGTTCGCGGTAACGATTGCGATTATCCTTGTTGTGGTTCACCTCTTGCTTTTTATGACGTGGGTGTTTATTGTGGTTCTGTTGATTATTTTGGTGGTTGTTTTTATTCTTGTGTTGAGGTCTGTTGTTAGATCGCTCTTTATTGTCCCCTTCAGCATTTTTTGACTCTCCTCTAGGTTCCTTGTCCTCTTTTTTCTCTTGAACAGCTTTTCTTTGTTCTTGATCTTTTTTAGGATGTTCTTTTCGTTGAGGTCTATTGTCTTTCTTTGGAGCAGTTTTCACCGCTTCTTTTTTGCCCTCGCTTTTTGCGGGACTTTCTTTCTTTTCGGGTGGATTAGCAGAGATATGATCGATAATTTGATAGATCAAATCAAGTTTCTTTAAAGCAGAAGTTCTTTTTAACCCTAGGTTTTTTGCGATTTCTTGTAAATCAGCTAATTTTTTTTCTTTTAGCGTAGCAATTTCGTACATGTGGTGAATGGTCTCAAAAAGAGGTTGAGTAAATAATTATGATTGTTGGTATGCCGCACGTTATGAAGTATTGTGCTTTACAATATTACAAAAAAAACCAGTGTAAATGCAGAAAACCATTAATTTTGACAAAAAAACATGATCCAAAGAATTCAAACCCTTTTTATGTTGCTCTTTGTTTTTGCAGCAGGAGTGAACTTTTTTCTTTTTCCTTCAGAGCTAATTGTTTTTGAACCTCTTATGGGTGATAAGGCAGATTCGAGTCCTTATGTTTCCATTTTACTTTCCCTAATTGTCTTAATTAATATTGGTCTGTATAAAAAAAGAACAATACAAATACGAGTCAATCAAGTGGTTTGGGTGCTCTATACGATGTTTTGGGGAAGCTTTGTTTATATGATCATACAACATCAAGCAGATAATTTTAATCAGTATTTACCAGACTTAATGATTGCTTTTGCAGGAGAAGTGGTGCTATTATTAGCCAATCGTTTTATTAAAAAGGACGAGGCATTAATTCGCTCTCTCGACAGACTGCGATAGACTTTTTCCGCGGAGTCCTAGTTCAATCACTTCCATATTTTGTAATTTACCTTGCGCTATTTCAAATCGCAGCATGGTTCTTATTTGATGAAAACCGTTTATTCCTGCTGCCCCGGGGTTGAGATGCATCATGTTTCGACCCTTAATGTGCATCACTTTTAGGATATGAGAATGACCGCAGATAAACACATCGGGTCGTTCTTGATTTAATACCTCGCGAACTCTTGGGGTATATTTTCCCGCCGGTCCACCTATATGTGTCATCAAGAATTTTACTCCTTCCAGGGTGAAGGTATTGTTTTCTGGGAAGCTTAGCCTCGCTTTGGCACCATCAATATTTCCATAAACGCCCCTCAAGGGTTTATGTTGGTCGAGCGAATCTGTAACATTTAAATCCCCAATGTCCCCTGCATGCCAGACCTCGTCTGCTTCTTGTGTATAGTTTAAGATGCGATCGTCTATATGCCCGTGTGTGTCAGAGAGTAAAAGGATTTTTTTCATTATCTTAAAGGTGCCCAAAATTGTATCATGCAATATACTGCAAATAAACCCTATAATTCTGTACTAATTATTCAGCCTTCTGGCCTGCGTTACCGTCTTCAAGAAGGCCATATTTTCATAGAAATTCGTTATGCACAATTGACGGGGGTTAAGCTTAAGAAAGATCATTTTCGTTTTTACTTTGTTTATATAATAGCGCCTTTGATGATAATAGGATATTTTTTTATAATTCAAGAACAAGGGTTGAATCTCATCAATGGACTTAATTTAATTTTTTGGTGTTGTGTATTGGGGCTTCATTTCTTTTATAAACAAGTATATACCCTATCGATTGATAAAGGACCTTTAACCGCTGATATATATATATGACAGAAAAATTAGCGGAAGGTCGTAAAATCAAAAAAGAAATTGAATCTCATTTATAAGCACTAGTAAAGCTGTTAAGATTCTAATATCTTTGCAAGGTGCGGTACTTTCTCACCTTAGCGTATAATGGAACTTCCTTTCATGGATGGCAACGTCAACCTAATGCCACCAGTGTGCAACAGACGCTTGAAGAAGCTTTGACGACCTTGTTACGTAAGCCTATAGCCATTACAGGAGCTGGAAGAACAGACACTGGCGTGCATGCTAAAGAGATGATGGCTCATTTTGAGGGTGATCTTTCTTTAGAAGAAGAAGAAAACCTCCCGTATCTTCTCAATCGCTTCTTACAGGAAGAGATTGTTATCTATCGTTTAGACAAGGTAAAAGCAGATGCTCATGCGCGATTTGACGCTACAGCAAGAACTTATGAGTACCATTTGGGTTTTCAAAAAAAACCTTTTAAACAGCAGTTGTACTATTATTTTCATCAGCCTGTTTCTTTAGAGAAAATGAGTGAGGCCGCACAGATATTATTAGAATACGAAGATTTTGAGGCCTTCGCCAAAACGCACTCAGATGTAAAAACCTTTTTGTGTAATGTGACAAGGGCAGATTGGGAAAGTACAGCAGAGGGTGCTATATTTACCATCACCGCAAATCGATTTTTGCGCAATATGGTTCGTGCGATCGTTGGGACTTTGTTAGAAATTGGAACAGGCAAAATTGAAGTAGCAGATATGCACAAAATCATTCAAAGTAAAAATAGAGGAGAAGCAGGCTTTTCTGTTCCCGCAGCTGGTCTATATCTTACTGAAATTCAATACCCAAAAAGCATTTATTTGTAAATGAAAGAAGAAAAAGCGAGTTTATTTGACCGGGCATTATTTAGCAAAATAATGGCCTTTTCGACACCCTATAAAGCCTATTACTACATTGTAATGTTTTCGGCCATATTGTTGTCTTTTTTTTCGACCCTAACACCTTATTTACTAAAAACAGCAGTAGATGATTATATCACTCCACGGCTGTATGAGGGACTTCTTCTTTTTATCCTTTTTATGCTGGGTGCATTATTGCTTGAAGTGATTTTTCAATATGTGTTTGTGTATTACGCGAACTGGCTAGGGCAAATGATTGTAAAAGATTTAAGAGCAACTTTGTTCAAAAAGCTCATTCATTTTAAAATGGCTTATTTTGACACTTCTGCTGTAGGTAGACTGGTGACTCGTTCTGTCAACGATATCGAGACGATTGCAAGTATCTTTAGTCAAGGGTTGTTTATGATTATCGCCGACTTTTTAAAAATGGGATTAGTCGTTGTTGTTATGCTCTATGTCAACTGGCAACTATCTTTAATTGTCTTTGCCGTACTTCCTGTAATTGTTTACGCTACCCGAGTTTTTCAAAAGTCAATGAAGAAAGCCTTTGAAGAAGTGCGTAAAGAAATTGCCAACTTAAACACCTTTGTGCAAGAACGTATCAGTGGCATGAAAATCGTGCAACTTTTTAGTAGAGAAACGATTGAAGAAAAAGCTTTTGATGAAATTAATAATCGCCATAAAAAGGCTTGGCTGAAAACAGTCTGGTTTAACTCAATTTTCTTTCCGGTGGCAGAGATTTCTACTTCTGTGACCATTGGGCTTTTGGTTTGGTATGGCGGGTTTAAAACCATTGCTGGTACCGAAGTTTCTTTAGGAACTTTGTTCCTTTTTATACAGTTATCCCAAATGCTTTTTCGCCCTCTAAGACAAATAGCTGATAAATTTAACACCCTGCAAATGGGAATGGTGGCCGCAGATAGGGTCTTTAAAATTATCGCGACAGAGAGCTCTATTGAAGATAAAGGAATCCATCTGGCTAAAACATTAGAAGGAAATATCGACATAGAACAATTGCGTTTTGCTTATTTACCGGGAGAAGAAGTTTTAAAAGGTATTGACTTGGCTGTTAAAGCCGGTGAAACAGTTGCCATTGTCGGGGCGACAGGGGCTGGAAAATCTACCTTAATTAATTTGATTACTCGTTTTTATGAATTTGATCAAGGCGATATCAAGATTGATGGAACTTCTATTAAAGATTTTAAACTGAATAATCTAAGGAGTCATGTAGCCCTTGTGATGCAAGATGTTTTCATGTTTGCCGATTCAATTCTAAACAATATCACCCTTTTTGATTCCACTATACAAAAGGAAGATGTTATCATTGCGGCAAAAGATATAGGAGTGCATAGGTTTATCAAATCCCTTCCTGGAGGCTATGATTACAATGTACAAGAGCGCGGGGTGATGCTCTCCTCTGGGCAACGCCAATTGATTGCTTTTTTACGGGCTTATATAGCGAATCCTACTATCCTAGTGCTTGATGAAGCGACTTCTTCTATCGATTCTTTTTCTGAAGAGTTAATCCAAAAAGCAACAGAGCGTATTACCAAAAACAAAACGTCTATTGTGATTGCGCATCGTTTAGCCACCATTAAAAAAGCCGATCGAATTGTCGTTATGGATCAAGGAGAAATTGTCGAAATGGGAACCCACGAAAACTTATTAAAAAAGGACAATGGGGTGTATCAAAAATTATACGAATTACAATTTAGTCAAGCAGAAGTTGCTTAGAGACTAAGGTCTTCAGAGAGGGCGCGTTTTAGTTTCTCTCCAGAATCAAACTTCATAAACTGTCCATCTTTAATATAGACAATATTGCCTCGCTCTTCTGATATAACCACCACTAAGGCATCTGTCTTTTCAGAGATTCCTAACCCCGCTCTATGTCTCAAACCAAAACGGCTGGGAATACGATTCGATTCTGATACCGGTAAAACGATTCTTGTGGCAGTAATTTTATTGTCTTTAATGATGATTGCACCATCGTGTAGCGGACTGTTTTTATAAAAGATACTTTCTAGGATTTGTGGACTAAGGGTAATCTTGGTTTCGTCTCCTGTGCTTTTGACAAAGTCGAGATTATTGCTTCTTTCCAGTACAATAATTGCCCCCATTTTATCTTTTGCCATATTTTCACATGCATTGACAAAAAGGGTTAAATCCAACTGGACGAATTGTTCCTCTTCTTGGTTTAAAAAATTAAAATACCGGATAAAACTTTTTCGACTGGTATAATTTGTTGACCCTAATAAGAGTAAGAATTTTCTAATTTCTTGCTGAAATACGACAATAAGGGCAAAGAATCCAACACTGATGAAATTCCCAAGGATATTACTCAAAACATTCATTTTCAATGTAATGGTCAGTTGATACATAAAATAAATGATGACAATCCCCAGAAATATATTGATGGCCACCGTTCCTTTTACCAGTTTGTAGAGGTAAAATAACAACAAAGCCACAAGGACGATATCTAGGACATCGACAAAAGAGAATTCGAGAAAGCTAAAATTGTTCAAGGGTGGGCTTTTTGTAAAATTAGGAAAAATCTATCGGAGTTGTTCCAATAAGCGAATGCATTCTTTTGCTGTTTTAACATCATGTACGCGAATTAACTGTGCTTTTTTCATTAATGCAACAGTGTGTAGCACTGTTGTACCGTTGAGGGATTCTTCTGGAGTTGTATCAAGGACCTTATAAATCATTGACTTTCTTGAAACTCCTGCGAGAACTGGAAGTTTAAAGTCTTGAAAACGCTCTAAACGATCTAGTAAGTGATAGTTGTGTTCAATAGTTTTTCCAAATCCAAAACCAGGATCGAGAATGACATCATTGATTCCTGCAGCATAACATGCGTTGATTTTTTCAGAAAAGAATCGCATAATTTCTTGGTACACATCTTCATAGGAGGGTGCGTTTTGCATGTCTTTTGGCTTGCCTTGCATATGCATAGCAATATAGGGAACCGGGTATTTCCCCACGGTTGATAACATCGCTGGATCGAGATTTCCTGCAGAGATGTCGTTGATCATATGTGCGCCTTCTTCTAGAGCAGCTTTGGCCACATTTGCCCTAAAAGTATCAATGGAAAAAAGGGTAGTGGGGAACTGTTTTCGCAAAGATATTAAAACTGGAAGTAGTCTATCGATTTCTTCTGTTGGACTAACTTCCTCTGCCCCAGGGCGAGAACTATAGGCGCCTAGATCGATAAAATCTGCCCCTTCGGCGATCATTTTTTCACACTGTTGCAATGCAGCATCAATGTTTTGGTGTTTGCCGCCATCATAAAACGAATCTGGCGTGAGATTTAATATTCCTAAAATTTTCGGAGAGTAGAGGTCCACAAGGGCACCGTTACAATTAAGGGTCATAAAGGTTAATTTCTATGGATAACTTTCGTTATGCGAATTTGATAGACTTAAATAATTGCCCGAAATTTACAAAAATTAAGGTCGAAATGATTCCAACCCTTACCCATTATCAAAAAATTACTGCACAATGCCGTGCTTTATTCTTAAAAAAAATGACCGATTATGGCGTGGCCTGGCGCATTTTGCGTTTGCCATCGCTTACTGATCAAATCTTTATCAAGGCGCAGCGCATTAGAAGTATCCAAAGTTTAGCAGAACAAAAGGTAGAAGAGGGGCAAGAAAGTGAGTTTATCGGGATCATAAATTATTGCATTATGGCCCTAATTCAGATTGAAAAAGGCATTGCAGAACAACCTGATTTGTCTAACGACGAAGCAACTGCATTGTACGATAAGCATTTAAAAATAACCGAAGATTTAATGCTCGCTAAAAACCACGACTATGGCGAAGCATGGCGAGATATGCGGGTAAGTTCTTTGACCGACTTGATCTTGCAAAAACTATTACGTGTTAAGCAAATTGAAGACAATCAAGGAAAAACCCTTGTAAGCGAGGGGATAGATGCCAATTATCAGGATATGATCAATTATGCGATTTTTGCGTTAATCCATTTAGATCAATAAGCGAATGGCAAAATTGTTGTTTGTAAAAGGATTGAGTGGATTGCTAACGCTATTAGGAGTTACAGTCGTTGTTTTCTTTCTTTTTAATGTTTTAGGCGATCCAGCACAAATGATGGTGGATCAAAATGCTTCACAAGCTCAGATCGATAAAATACAGCAGAAATACGGCTTTGATTTACCGACCCATCAACAGTTTTTATATTTTTTAAATGACTTATCACCGATCTCCCTTCACAGTAATAAAGTTGATGATTTTTCTTTTTATAGCGATGTTAAATATGGGGGGGGGTCGCTAGGTCTAGGCAATGTGGTCTTAGTTTTAAAGCGCCCTTATCTGCGAACTTCTTATCAACGTCAAGGGAAACGCGTAAGCGATATTATCGCTGAAACACTTCCCAATACATTTATTCTCGCCTTGAGTTCAATTGGGATTGCCATTGTGCTTGGGATGTTGTTAGGGGTTTTAGCGGGGTATTATAAAGATTCATTTTTGGACTCAGCCTTATTACTCTTAAGTACCTTGGGGATGAGCGTTCCCTCGTTTTTTAGTGCGATATTATTTTCTTGGGTTTTTGGTCACCTATTAGGGGATCTTACAGGACTCAATATGACAGGAAGTTTGTATGAGTTGGACGACTTTGGCGAAGCCCAACATTTCCAATTGAAAAACCTTTTCCTACCCGCTATTGTACTAGGGATTCGCCCCATCGCAGTGATTGTACAATTAGTTCGTTCTGGGATTATTGACGTCTTGCAGCAAGAGTATATTAAAACTGCTTACGCAAAAGGATTAACGTCTTTCCAAGTGGTGTATCGCCATGCGATTAAGAACACTTTAAATCCTGTGATTACTGCGGTTTCTGGCTGGTTTGCCTCTATGCTCGCTGGAGCAGTATTTGTCGAGTATATCTTTGGGTGGAGGGGTTTAGGAAAAGAAATCGTCAATGCCCTGAATACCCTAGATATTCCCGTTGTAATGGGAGCCGTTTTAGTCATCGCAAGTTTATTTGTAATCATCAACTTAATAGTTGATTTCCTTTATATTTACATCGATCCAAAAGCAAAACCATTTTAAACAAAAAACATGAGAAAAAAGATTGTCGCCGGTAACTGGAAAATGAACAACAATAAAGAAGAAACAGCTCAATTGATCGCTGCTTTAAAAGCAAAAGGAAGTTTTGCTGGAGTAGAAGTTAAAGTGGCGCCCACCTCCATTCACTTAGTGCAAGCAGTAGATGCTTTGATTGATTCTGCGATTGAAGTAATTGGTCAAAATATGCATCAAGCGACGAACGGGGCTTATACGGGAGAAATTTCTGCTAGCATGCTACAAAGTATTGGAGTGAATTCAGTTATCTTAGGACATTCCGAACGCAGGGCCTATTTTAACGAAACAGACGAGGCGTTAGCAGAAAAAGTAGCCACAACTGTAAAGCACGATATGGAAGTTGTTTTTTGTTTTGGAGAAGAACTAGCTGATCGTCAAAACGAACAACACTTTAAGGTAGTAGAAGAGCAGTTGAGTAAAGCTTTGTTTTCTTTGGCAGATACCGCTTGGCAAAAGATTGTTTTAGCTTATGAGCCTGTATGGGCGATTGGAACAGGAGAAACTGCTTCCCCAGAACAAGCACAAGAAATGCATGCCTTTATTCGCGGTTTAGTGGCGCAACAATATGATGCTAATGTTGCAGAAAATGTTGCTATCTTGTATGGCGGAAGTGTAAAGCCTGCTAATGCACAAGAAATCTTCTCAAAGCCAGATGTTGATGGAGGACTAATTGGAGGAGCAGCGCTTAACGCAGATGACTTTTTTGCAATTGTTCAATCAATCTAAATGGCAGCAACTTATATCCAACTTAACTTACAGGTTCATCCCCTCGATTCTGGGAGAGAAATAATTTTAGCCGTATTGAGCGAGTTAGGGTTTGAAAGTTTTGTGGAGACTGAACAGGGTCTGGGTGCCTATATTCAAGAAAAAGACTGGAAAGCAGACTTGCTGGATCACTTGTATCCTCTAGTGGAAAACGGCTTGGATATAGGATGGTCTATAACAGCTATTCCGCCAGAAAACTGGAACGCTGTTTGGGAATCAGATTTTCAACCTATAGTCATTGAAAATCAATGCGCCGTTCGAGCAGACTTTCATGCCCCTATAGATGTGCCTTATGAGTTAGTGATTACCCCAAAGATGAGTTTTGGAACTGGACACCACCAGACTACTTATATGATGTTGAATTATCTACTTCAAAATGCTCCAAAAGGACACACTTTATTAGATATGGGCTGTGGGACTGGAGTGCTCGCCATTTTAGCCGAAAAGTTAGGTGCTGTAGATCTAGACGCAATCGATGTAGAGCCTTGGTGTTATGAGAATACGGTAGAAAATATTAAAATGAATAATTGCCAAAATATTATCGCAGCAGAAGGAGATAGCAAAATGATTCCTGAAAAAATCTACGATACTATTTTAGCCAATATCAATATGAATGTCTTGCTATTAGATATTCCATTGTTTTCACAACGATTAAAGGATAATGGTTCCTTGTTTTTAAGCGGCTTTTACACGCAAGATATCCCAGCGATTGAAGCAAAAGCAAATCAAAATGGTTTGCAATTAGTTGAATTTCAAAAAAAAGACAATTGGGTGTCTGCCCATTTTTCCAAAAGTAATGGATGAATCACCAGAAGTAGCATATGAAGAAGAAGTTGAAGTGCTTACCGCAAAAGAGTATCAAATTATTCTTCATAACGACGATGTCAATACCTTTGATCATGTAATTCGTTGCCTTGTTCGCATCTGCGATCAAACCCCAGAACAGGCAGAACAATGCGCTTATATTGTTCACTATCATGGAAAGTGTGTGGTCAAGACAGGTACTTATGAGGATTTAAAGCCCCGTTGTTTGTTGTTGTTAGAAGAAGGACTTTCGGCAGAATTAGTTTAATTTCTTTAGCGATGTTTGCCTAACTCTAGGGCTTGGCGTATTTTGCAGCTTTCGTTTATTAAAACGATTAAAGCTATGAAAAAAACACTTTTATTATTTGTAGGGCTTTTTGCCCCTGCACTTTATGCACAAAACACTATGGAAAAAACTTTACATCAATTTAGCGTAGAAACCCTTGAAGGGAAACAATTTGACTTTTCAGCTTTAAAAGGCAAAAAAATTATGGTAGTCAATACTGCCTCTAAGTGTGGTTTGACTCCGCAATACAAAAAATTACAAGCCTTATATGAACAATACAGTTCAAAGGGATTTGTGATTATAGGTTTTCCCGCGAATAACTTTATGAAGCAAGAGCCCGGGTCTAATGAAGAGATAGCCACCTTTTGTGAGCGCAATTATGGTGTAAGCTTCCCCATGATGGCAAAGATTGATGTTAAAGGAAACGATATTCACCCTATTTATTCTTTTTTAACGCAAAAAGATAAAAATGGGGTAATGGATTCTAAAGTTACTTGGAACTTCCAGAAGTACTTAATCAATGAAGAAGGGATATTAGAGAAAGTAATCTCGCCTAAAACTTCTCCTACAGACGAAGAAGTCATTTCTTGGATCACAAAATAAACCCATGAAAGCGAAGCAATTTGACACCCATTGTGTCCATGAAGGGCAAGTAGAAGACACTATATATAAAGGAGCAATATCGCCCATTTATATGGCGACTGCCTATTCTTATGAAGAAACAGACCGGTATCCCCGTTATTTTAATACCCCTAATCAAGTAGGCCTAGCCAAAAAAATTGCCGCCCTCGAAGGGGCAGAAGAAGGGTTGATTTTTGGCTCTGGAATGGCAGCGATTTCTACCGCTTTACTCGCTTTTTTAAAAGCAGGCGATCATGTTGTCTTGCAAAACGACTTGTATGGGGGGACAACAAATTTAGTCGTAGAACATTTTAACCAGTACGGAATTGAATACTCTTTCGCCGAAGGCTTAACTGTCTCAGATTTTGAAAAAAAAATCAAAGAAAACACTAAGGTAATCTATATTGAAACTCCTAGTAATCCATTGATGAAAATTGTCGATTTAGCGGCAATCGCTCAATTGGCTAAAAAGCATCAACTAGTTTCTATGATCGATAGTACCTTTGCTTCTCCAGTGAATCAAAACCCCATCTCTTTTGGGATCGATATCGTCTTACATTCTGCGACCAAATACCTAGGCGGTCATAGCGATATTTTAGCAGGTGCGGTGGCTTGTTCTAAGACCCATATGCAAAAGGTTTTTGCTGTAGCAAAAAGTTTAGGCGGAAACCTAAGTGAACTGTCTATTTGGCTACTTGAAAGAAGTATCAAAACCCTAGCAATAAGAGTGCGTCAACAAAATGAAAACGCCCAAGCATTAGCAGAATATTTATTGTCGCATCCAGCTATTACTGCAGTGTACTATCCAGGTTTAGAAAGTCACCTTGATCACGCTTTGGCAAAACAACAAATGCATGGCTTTACAGGAATGATGTCTTTTGAGATAAAGCCAGCACTTAACCGTACCGCTTTTGAAAAAGCCTTGCAACTCATTCAGCCTGTAGTAAGTTTAGCAGGGGTAGAAAGCACCATCACGATTCCAGCGATTACTTCTCACAAACTTTTAACTCCCGAAGGAAGAGCCCAGCAAGGAATCACAGATCAATTGATTAGATTTTCTGTGGGAATAGAACATGTAGAGGATTTGAAAAACGATTTGAACCAAGCCTTAGAAAAAGCGACCCATGAAAGTTGATATTCTTGCTTTTGGTGCACATCCAGACGATGTGGAATTAGGTTGTGGAGGTAGTATCGCAAAAGCCACAAGTCAAGGAAAATCAGTTGGTGTAATTGATTTAACAAGGGGAGAACTAGGTACTAGAGGCTCTGCCGAAATACGTGATCAGGAAGCCGCTGCAGCGGCCAAAGTATTACAGCTTGCTTTTAGAAAAAACCTCGCTTTTCGCGACGGCTTTTTTGATAACAACGAAGCCCATCAAATGGTCATTATTCAAATGATTCGCCTTTATCAACCCAAGATTGTTTTATGCAATGCCATAGAAGACCGTCACATCGATCACCCCAAGGGGAGTACCTTAGTAAGTGATGCCTGTTTTTTATCTGGGTTGAAAAAGATTGTGACTAAAGACGAAGCGAGGAATATCCAAGCCCCTTGGCGACCAGCACATGTTTATCACTATATCCAATGGAAAGAGATAGCACCAGATTTTGTGGTCGATATCTCTAATCACATCGATACAAAAATGGAGGCAATCCATGCATATGCAAGTCAGTTTTATGATGCTAAGAGCGATGAACCATCCACCCCAATTAGTAGTCAGAACTTTTTAGAGAGTGTTCGATATAGAGCGCAAAACTTAGGTCGTCTTTCAGGAGTTGCTGCTGCAGAAGGTTTTACAGTAGAACGCACCCCTTTAATTCAAAACTTTGATGATATAGCCTAGATCTTTTTTTTCACCTTCATAAAAACATTAGTCCCAAGCTTTGAATGGAAGAAAAAAATAGCTTAAATTTGCCGCTTAAACGGTGGTTGTAGCTCAGTTGGTTAGAGCGCCTGATTGTGGTTCAGGAGGTCGGCGGTTCGAGACCGCTCTTCCACCCTAGAAATGAGGAAGTTAGCGCTTCCTCTTTTTTTTTGGGGTAACAAATGGGGTAACGATTGAACCCTTCTTTCTTGCAAATTCACTCCTAAATCTATAGTATTCCTGCGGTTTAACCCTGTTTCCTTTAATAAAGTACTGAATCTTTCCGTTAACTACTTTAATCTTCGTCATTGTTGAGGTTTTTAGTTATTGTGTTGTCTTGTACTAAATAAAATTCAACGCCTGTTGTTAGTTCGTGATATACATCTTGCATCGTAAACTCGTAGGATGCTAATTTTGTCTGATAGTAATTGTCAAGGGTGTTGTCATCTATCTTCTTGGTTAAGTATGTCGCAAATACATCTGTCTGTATTTTTATAGCGTAGCATTCTTTACAATATCCATCTTCTTGCACTCCATTTATTTGAAGTATATAGTTTGGCGACATTACATCACCACGAAGGGAATTAAGTACAGCGTGAACTTGACTATTATCCTTGTCGTAATGATGCCCTAGAGTGAAATTAAATCTCCATTTATAGTACTCTGGCTTTCTAATGCGCAGGGCAATGCCTATACTGTCTTTTCCTAGTTTGGCTATACCGTCAATTCCTGCGTCCTTATCCAAGAAACTTGAAGAAATGTCGTAATACTCATCTGCACCCGTTAAGTTCTTTATAAGGTCTTTATTTGCCCCCACAAAGGTTTCCTCGTAGGTCTTATTAGCTTTGAAGCTGTATGGATTTCTTAAATCTTTCATTATTTTAGATGGATGGAAGACATTAAAAAACTACACGATGAACTATTGGTAATCGACATTGATATCTGTGTTAATCAACTTGAAGAGCTAGAAAAAGAACTTTCTAGAGTAGGTAGAAAATGGGGGTATGGAGCAAAAAGAAGTGCTAATGAAATCAATGAAGACATTGAAAAAACCAAAAAAAAACACGGCTTGTTATTGCAAGAACTTGAGCGTAGAGCAACAAAGGGCAAAAAGCAAGATAGGATTCTAAAGAAATCTTGGTTAATTTTAAAATATCCAGTATATATCGTTGGCGCTGCCATTTATTTTGTTTGGTATGCTGATTATGATTTTTTTGGTGCTTTAAAGGCTGTCTTAGCTATTTTTGCTCTTTCTTTATTCGCTACAGGGGTTTCTGTTTTCATCAAGGAAATCAGAAAAGACATTGATAAATTATAATTAAATCTTCCATCTAAACAGTTTTTTAAACCTGTAGTTCTTATCAAGATGTATGCTGCTTATTTCGTTAACCTCATCTGGATTTCTATCTGTTGCGAATCTTATCCAACCAGTTAAACCGTAAACATCTTGCTTAATATCGTATTCAATTATTTTCATCCACTTGAACGCGGTTCTCACCTTTATTGATTGCTGCGAGTTTTCCATCAAAGTATTCGTATATCGTTCCATTTTCGTCTTTATAATCTGCCATTAATCCAAAGGGGTCGCAACTTCTAATTATCGCTGCTTTGTGGCTTAAAGAGTATCTCTCACTCTCCTGTGTCTTCAACCACTCCCGTATCTGTAAGATGTCTGTATTTTCCATTTATTAAGTTTTGAATTTTATCTTCACTTTGATTAGCTAACCATTTAATAGAATCAGGGGCTTTCATTTGTTTGATGCTAATGCTTTCCTTTCTTGGAACTGAATGCCCTAAAACGGTCTTTAGGTAAACTATCTTTTCTGCATTAGATAAAAGGTCAATGTCAATGCTGTCTAAAATATCGTTACACAACGCATCTATTTTCTCCTGTGCTTGTTCCTTTAAATGTTTCTTGTTTCTTATTACCATTGGTTGTATGTCAAAGAGTATTCGTCATCAACTACCGTCTTAATTAACGACTGTAAAACAACATCTGCTCTAGTCTTTGTTTTTAAACCCATTCTTTTTCTAATGGTTTCTATATCGGTCTTTGTTATCTCTATATCTATTGTCATTTTTCTGCTGTTAAAGGGGTAAAGGGGGTAAGGAAAGCGTATGAAACCAAGAAACCTACCCCCGCCCTCTAATGAGGGGTAATGGAAACCCTCACTATTCTTCATCAACCACTATCACCTGTAATCTTGTGTAAATAGGTAAGGGTTTGGTACTAACTTCATTGCGCGAACATCATTTTAGAGGTTCATAATTTTCACAAATGAAATACTCATTTTCCATGAAGGTTTCTTGAATAAATTGATTAGAGCATACATGCTTTATCCAGTTCTTATCTGAAAGCTTATCGTCTGTAAATGATACTCTATCAGTTTTGAATAACTTTTAAAAAGAAACTCTATTGGGAAGTACATCAGCATAAAGTGTTTTATTCCTTTCATTTGGTCTAGATAAACTAAGTTTTCTTTTGTTAATCTTCAGTTTTATTAATAATATGATAATGAGATATCTAAATTTAATTTCTTAATTATATAAAGTTTTTAGTTTTAAGAGGTAGTAATGAATATATAACTATTACTTTCGTACTTAATTAAAACATATATAATGAGTACAGGAACAGTGAAATTTTTTAATGATGCCAAAGGTTTTGGCTTTATAACACCCGATTCAGGAGAAAAAGATGTATTCGTACATTCTAATAATTTAGTTGATAACATTACTGAAGGAGACAAAGTAAGTTATGACACAGAATCAACCGCGAAAGGACCAAGCGCCATTAATGTTAGAGTTGAATAAACTTTTTTAACATTTTACACCAACAAGCCTCTTGGATAATCCTAAGAGGTTTTTTTATTTACTCCATTAATTGATTAAAACTTGCGCATGCTTGTTTAACCATAGGATTGACTATAATTTTCAAAGAAGATGGGGGCCTATAAACTTTCAGAAAAGATGTTTCTAAACCACAATGTCAGTCTAGTTAGGAAATCACCCTTGGTTCTCCTAATATACTTGACAAAAGTTTATTGTTTAAAAACCCTTATCAAGTAGTAAATGCCGAGTAAAGATAGGCCAGTAATTAGTAGAGGCCCTGCACCTTGCCATGACATTATCTTAAAGAGGCAACCGAAAATCCCAATTGAAAATCCTAAGTGCTTAATTCTTTCCATTTAAACTGTCGTTTTATTTGATGTTTTTTGCAGTGTTATTTGGTCTTCAAAAATAAAAAAAAAGTTCTATTTAATAGACTATATTGCAGAATCACAAATATCTGTTCCCTAATCATAAAATGTTTATGATGAAAAAAAGTATTGTTATTGTCTTGTTAATATTTGGTCATTTTGGGTTAGCTCAAGATATCACAATCTATTATTTGATTCGGCACGCAGAAAAAGAGCGAGCAAATCCCTCTAATCGAGATCCACATCTCACTGCCATAGGACAAGAACGAGCAGAGAACTGGCAAAAAATATTTGAAGAAGTTTCTTTTGATATGATCTATTCAACCCCATATCATCGCACAAGAGAAACTGCTCAACCTACAGCTACTGCGAAAGAATTAACAGTTGAAATATATGATCCACTGGATTTGTACAACGCTTCTTTTAGAGAGAAGAATGTAGGCAAAACGGTTTTGGTTGTTGGGCACAGTAATACTACACCTGCACTAGCAAATAAGATCTTAGGCAGAGAAGAGTTTCCGCAAATTGATGACCGTACAAATGGAAATTTATATATTCTACTAGTCACTTCTCAAGGAGTATCAAGTCAATTGCTTTCTATCGAATAAGGGGTGAAACTATGAAAATTATGAAAAAAGTCTTTCAGCGAAGTTGTGTTTATTTCCCTTTTGTAATGGGTATTCTTCTTTTAACCCTTTATTCCCCGTGGCAAGAATTCTTATGTTGGAATATCATAGTCCAGTTTTTGATTTTTGTCTGTTTTGCCTGTATTCCAGCCTATTTAACACAAAGAATGTCTTATGTTGATATCGCATGGCCATGGGGCTTAGTAGCCATAGGTCTACTTGTTTTGATTTTTGGCGAAGGCTACTGGTTGAGAAAAAGTATTGTGGCTGGAATGTATTTATTCTCGGGTTTAAGAATGGGAGTTGGCGCATTAATTCTATGGAAGAAAGGACATCTAAATCAAGAATTAGCCCGATATCAATTTCAACGAAAAAGATGGAAGAAAATGGGTTTCACCAATGACGCTTTTTCGATTCAATATGAAATTATGATACAAGGTTTAGCAAATATGAGTTTTTTGTCGCTTCCCGCCTTATTGCATTTTAACAATACCGCCACAAGTTTTAACGCCTTAGAAATAATTGGTTTTGTGTTATACCTACTTTTTGTTTCCTTAGAACATTTGGCTGACATGCAAAAGCAAAAGTTTTTACGTCAGGCGAGGAAGGAAAATAAAAAGCGACAGGTATGTAAGATAGGGCTTTGGCGATATAGTCGTCATCCCAATTATTTCTTTGAGTGGATGGTATGGAATGCGATGCTTCTTTCTACGCTAGTTGTTTTATATCAGTCCTATTTGCACCAAGGAGGATCATACTGGATTGGGGTAGGGGCTGCACTGTTGTACACCTCTAGGCTTATGTATACTACTTTAGTTTACTATACCGGGGTGATTCCATCGGAATACTATTCTATGCAAAAGCGACCAGATTATAAGGCATACCAAAACCAAACAGCAATGTTTTTACCTTCTCTTCCTAAAGATTGATTTTTTTTGTAGTTTTAGACTTAACCAGAAATCAATTTAACATGAAAAATTTAATAACCAGTTTGTTGTGTCTTTTTTTAACAACAGTTTCTTTTGCAAATGACACAGAGACAGAATTTGAAAAACTCAAGTCTTTAGAAGGTAAATGGATGGGAATGCTCGAAAGAACAGATGGAACATCTGATTTTTTAAACGTTGAATACAGTATTACCTCAAATGGAAGTGCCTTACTCGAGGAAAGTAATACAGGAGGTATTGAAATGTTGAGCATATTCAATGCCCAAAACAATCAAGTGTTAGTTACCCATTATTGCGGTTTGCAAAACAAGCCAGTTGCTGTTTTAAAGAGTGAGCAGAATGGAACGTTTTATTTCACCACTGATCAAGATATGAGCGGTTTAGATAGCTCGAAAGAAGCTTTTGTAGGCTACTGGAAACTTGCACTTGTAGATAGTGAAACATTACAGTATGAGTACAATGTTATTGGCCCAAAAGGCGAAGTTTTTACTGCCAAAGCAGAATTGAAACGGGTAGGATAATTATCTTACAGTAACAAAAAAGAGGTCGTTTATGACCTCTTTTTTTATGGATTTAAATGGATTAATTGTCATAGGCTCCTTCTGGTGCCGGTGCCCACATGCCAAGAATAAACATCACTGCGATGAGTCCCCAAAAAATCATAGTTGGAACATCTGGCGAATTGGCGACATAGGGTGAAGTAGGACTACCCATAAATTCTATCCAGTTTTCACTAGCTGCTGAAATTTCTACCCCTTTAGCTTTTAGCTCATTTAAGCGAAAAGCCATGTCATTTTGGGTGCCTAAAAGAAAGGAACCGACCGTCCATCCAAAGTTGACAGTCATCAGTCCAAAAATAGTAGTCAAGGCTTTTCCGTAAACAGGCATATTGACCTCTCTTGCTCTTCTAATGAGATAAAAATTCAAGCATACTAGAATAGTAACGACTAGAAGATAGACCGCATTCTGCTGAAAAGAGCTCTGTGCATTTTGTAAAATTTCAAATTCATTCATATTAAATTAGTTTTTGATTATATTTCTAAGTTACTATAAATGTGGGAAATAAAAAAACCCCCTGGGCTGCCAGAGGATTCAAATACATTTAATTTTCTACGATTAGAAGGAAATTCCAAAGCCAAAGTTACCCACTAATAGACCATTAGTTCCTAAACCTGGAATGGTAGGAGTTTCAAAAGTATCGGTGTCTGTTTGACTACCACCAATTTCTGTCAAAGTAACGGTGATTTCGTCTGGGACATCACTCGTAAAACCGTATCCAACTTCAAAACGGAAATAAAACCTTCCCTCGGTCTTGATTCCAAATTTCAGATTGGTTGATTTAATGTCTAAATCAGTAGTTCCTTTTCCTCGTCCACCTCCATCTAGATTTTTATAAAAAGTTAAGTCGGCAGATAAGTTTCCAAAACCAATACCAGCATAAGCTCCTTTTCCTTTGTTACCAAAATAGATGTTGGTTCCAAATTCGCTGTAGCCTAGACCAATCTCGGTCTCTGCATCATTTACATTAAAGCCGCTAAAGTCTGCAAAGAGCGCAACGCGATTGTCTATAAGCGGTGTAACTCCTTCTAAGGAGACTCCGGCAATATTAGGCACCCCAATTTTAAGTCCTACAGAAAAGTGTTTTATGTTTGTTCCTAAAGAATCGATTGTTTCTTCTTGCTGTTCTGTTACTTCTTGCGGTTCGATTTCTTGTGCATAGGCTATCTTAGCAAATGCTATGAAAATTGTTAGCAATAATTTTTTCATGATGTGGATATAAATAATGTAATCGATTTTAATTATTCAGCTTTATCAACCACAATACGGTTTTTACGATTGGCTAATTCCCAAGCGGTATAGAAAACAAGTTGTGCGCGTTGGGCCAGCAAATCGTATTGGATTTTCTCCACAGTATCTGTTGGTTTGTGATAGTCTGCGTGCGTCCCATTAAAATAAAAGATCACAGGGATGTTATTTTTAGCAAAGTTATAGTGATCACTTCTAAAGTAAAAGCGGTTAGGGTCATCTGCAGCGTTATAGGTGTAGTCTAATTCCATCTTAACGGTTGCTTGATTAGCATATTCAGAGATTTCGTGTAATTCTTTACTTAAGCGATCTGTCCCGATGAGGTAAATATAATTGCGGTTTTTGCTCTCTCTTTTTGGGTCGGTACGACCTACCATATCAATATTGAGGTTAGCGACTGTATTAGCGAGCGGGTAGAGGGGGTTATCGGTGTAATAACGCGAACCTAACAATCCTTTTTCTTCTCCAGACACGTGAAGAAAGATTACTGAACGTTCAGGGGCATTACCATCTGCAGCGGCAGCTTGAAAAGCTTCAGCGATTTCGAGTAGGGCAACAGTTCCTGATCCATCGTCGTCTGCACCGTTGTAAATTTCCCCATTTTTAATTCCTTCGTGGTCAAGGTGAGAAGAGATAATTATATATTCTTCTGGTTTTGTTTTTCCTTCAATAATGGCAACAACATTTTCTGTTGCAACGGCTTGTCCTTTAATAGATAGTTCCATAGTTTGGAAATAATCTTCGGTTCCGTTTGCAGCTTTGATATTTCTTTTTTGGTAGAACTCGCGTAGAAAAGTTACGGCTCTTTTTTGACCAAGGGTTCCGGTTTCTCTCCCTTGAAAATAGTCAGAGGCATATACATAGAGGAGTTCTTTAAGATCCTGTTCCTCAATTGTTTCTGCATAGGTTGTAGCAGTCTCCATTTGGGCGAAGCCTAAATGAGAACTAATAAGCAAGAGGGTTAAAGTAATTTTATTCATTGGTAAATTTAAATTAAAACAGTAGCGGTTAATTGAGCTAAGATCCCGTCCCATAATTTGATTCTCATCTCTAGTGCAGTTTTAGCTGCAGCGATGGCTTCAGTTATTTTTTGTGGATCTCCTTGACAGAGTTCTTCTATCATTCGAAGGGCCATGGGACCGTGTTCATCTCCATCAACTTCTATATGACGGTCAAGATAATAAATAAGATGCTTAAGCGGGACACCTTCTTTGCGAAGATTTTTCACCATGGCAATAAACATATCAGGAATGAGGTCTTCTCTCCCAAAGGTAAATACCGCAGCAATAACATGAATTTTGTTTGTTGCTATTGTTGAGAAAGTGAATTGGATGAATTCTTTGACAAAATGAGATATTTCTTGTTGTTCAATGACACTTTCAATTTTATTGCCTTTTGATAAGTCGTTCAATAGTTTTTGTATCCCTTGTGTATTCGCCCCAGCTTCTTGCATGGCTTGTACATACATTTCAAAGTGACTCATGATGTCCCCGTCCTTATTGAGGTCAGTTTCTTCTCCCCACACAATTTCATTGATTAATCTTCCTGCTGTGGGAAATTTAGAAGGGACCCAAGGAATTTGTGTTGTGGTTAATTCAATTTGTAATTTCTTGACCAAAGACATAAAATCCCAAACAGCAAAAACGTGTTGTTCCATAAAAACTTGGATGTCTTCAATGGTTTGGATTTTAGTGTAAAGGGGGTGATCGGTTAGGGCGGCTCTAAGCGGAGCCAGTTCTTTTTCAAAATCGTGCATATTCTTCTTCATATATACTGCAAATATAACTGGAAACGGGAGATACAAAAAAATAATTCTTTTATATTGACGCCTTTATGGAACAGTTAAGCTCTTTTTTGTTTGCTAGTATTTTACTTACACTAACCCCAGGGCCAGATTTATTGATGGTGATCGCAAAAAGTCTTGAAAAAGGAATTAGTGCAGCGCTTTATTTTACGGCCGGATTAATGACAGGTTTATGTGGGCATACCTTGCTTTTAGTTTTGGGTTGGGCGCAATTTATTGGGGAGCGTCCAGAGATTGTGATGTGGATCAAGATCGCAGGCTGTGTTTACTTTAGTTATCTAGGTGCGATGTCAATTTATAGGCACTTAAAGAAGAAAGATCAAGTATTTTTTGAAAATGAGTTTAGTGAAAAGAATTATAAGGAGGGTGTGTGGATGAATTTATTGAACCCAAAAGTGAGCCTTTTCTTTTGGTTGTTTTTCCCTGGGTTTTTATTCTCAGAAAGTTGGTCGATAGAGGGCCAATATCTTTTTTTAGGGCTACTATTTTTAATTCAGACTACGGTGATATTTTCTTTGGTAGCAATCTTTTCAGTTCAGTTTAAACGTTTTTTTAGTCGATATCGATTAGGTTTGATCAGTGGTTTGCTATGGATTATTATAGGGTGCTATTTAGTACTTACATAAATCTTATCTTTGAGTATGCAACAAATCGAAATTGTCGAATGTCCTCGAGATGCTATGCAAGGAATTAAGCAGTGGATCCCAACAGCTCAAAAAATTCGGTATGCTCAGTCTTTGTTAAAAGTGGGGTTTGAAGTTTTGGATATTGGAAGTTTTGTTTCTCCAAAAGCTATTCCTCAAATGCAAGATACTGCAGCAGTACTGGCAGGTCTAGACCGCAGTGAAAGTAAGACAGAGTTGTTGACCATTGTCGCTAACGAACGTGGCGCAATTAGCGCTTGTGCAGAGCCAGAGGTTGATTGGCTGGGCTACCCATTTTCTATTTCTGAAAATTTCCAGATGCGTAATACCCATAAAACCATCGATGCATCACAAATTTTACTCGATGGCTTGCTCAATCTTTGTGAAAAAAACAACAAAGGACTAGTGGTGTATCTTTCAATGGGCTTTGGAAATCCATATGGGGATCCATGGTCTCTTGATATTGTGGCTAAATGGATTGAAGTTCTTTCCGCCAAAGGCGTAAAAATCATCTCCCTATCTGACACGGTAGGGGCAGCTTCTGTCGAAACAATAGGAGCTTTATTTTCTGCAATTATTCCGGCTTTTCCTCAGCTTCGAATTGGGGCACATTTACATGTCAAAGCCACCGATGCCCTAGAGAAGATTGACCGCGCATATAAGAGTGGTTGTCGTCGCTTTGATGGCGCCATTAAAGGTTATGGGGGTTGTCCTATGGCAAAAGATGAATTGATAGGCAATATGCCCACAGAAAAGATTTTAACCTATTGTACGACCCATAAAATAACGCATCAGCTTAATCCTTTGCATTTTGAAGTGGCCTATAATCAAGCGCTTCAAACTTTTCCATAGAAAGGTTTTAGTTTTCTTTAGTTTTTATTAAGATAATGGGGAAAGATGCTTATTGTATGCGTGAAATGTTGTAAATTTGGTTGCAACTAATTCTTAAGTAGTTGCCATGAGTAATTCTTCTAATAAATTTATCGAACAAGGGTTAACATACGATGATGTATTGCTTGTTCCTGCCTATTCTGAAACCCTACCAAGAGAGGTAAACATTGAGACCAAATTTTCGCGTAATATTTCTTTAAATATCCCGATTGTATCTGCAGCAATGGATACAGTTACGGAAAGTCAAATGGCCATCGCTATGGCAAGAGAAGGTGGAATTGGTGTATTGCACAAGAATATGACGATTGCCGCTCAAGCAGATAAAGTAAGAATGGTCAAAAGAGCAGAATCTGGAATGATTTTAGATCCAGTAACTTTGACCAAAGATGCTACTGTAGGCGACGCTCAACAAAATATGGCGACCTATAAAATTGGGGGAATTCCTATTATTGATGCGCATGAAAAACTACAAGGTATCGTTACTAATCGAGACCTTCGTTTTGAAAAAGATTTGGCTCGTCCAATTGCTGAAGTAATGACATCCGAAAACTTAATTACAGTTAAAGAAGGTACTTCTCTCGCAGAAGCAGAAGGAATCTTACAAACCCATAAAATCGAAAAGCTACCTGTTGTAGATGCAGAGAATACCTTAGTAGGGTTAATTACTTTTAGAGATATAACAAAGCACACCACTAAGCCTATTGCGAATAAAGATTCCTTTGGAAGACTTCGAGTTGCTGCTGCTGTAGGTGTTACTGGAGATGTAATCGAAAGAACGGCAGCTTTAGTAAAGTCTGGCGTTGATGCAATTGTAATCGATACAGCACATGGGCATACAAAAGGAGTGGTAGAAGTACTAAAAAAAGTTAAAAATCAGTTTCCAGATTTAGACGTAGTCGTTGGGAATATAGCTACTGCGAAAGCAGCTAAATATTTAGTCGATAACGGCGCTGATGCCGTTAAGGTTGGGATTGGCCCAGGATCAATTTGTACCACGAGAATTATTGCAGGGGTGGGTTATCCACAACTGTCTGCTGTTGTTGCTGTGGCAAATGCGATCAAAGGGACGGGAGTGCCAGTTATTGCTGACGGTGGAATTCGATATACTGGTGATATTCCAAAAGCTATTGCCGCTGGGGCAGATTGTGTTATGCTAGGATCATTATTAGCAGGAACAAAAGAATCTCCCGGAGAAACCATCATATACGAAGGAAGAAAGTTTAAGTCTTATCGCGGTATGGGCTCGGTTGAAGCAATGAAAAAAGGAAGTAAAGACCGCTATTTCCAAGACGTTGAGGATGATATCAAAAAATTAGTCCCAGAAGGAATTGTGGGTCGCGTACCGTATAAAGGAGAACTTTATGAAAGTATTCACCAATTTGTTGGTGGGATTAGAGCAGGAATGGGATACTGTGGAACAAATTCGATAGAAGCCTTAAAGAATAATGGACAGTTTGTTCAAATCACGGCTGCTGGGATTAGAGAAAGCCATCCTCATAATATCCAAATTACAAAAGAAGCACCAAATTATAGTCGTTAGAAAGTTAGGCTCCTTATCGGGTTACTAGCTTGTATGTTTTAATTTCTCCAGCAACTTCAACACGGACGATGAACATTTTTTTAGTTTCAAGATTGATGTTGCGTTGAAAGTCTGCAAGATTTACATTGCTGTAAGTTGCTATTTCATTTCCGATAATGCTGTAAATAGAAATATTACCTATGCCTGTCAAACCTTTGACGCTAAGGACGCCATTTTTATAAATTAGGTTGACAATAGTGTAGTTGGCATTAAGATTAATTGAAGTAGATGACGTCGTCTCTAGTGTGTTTCCTAAACTTGCTAAAGGAGCAAGTAGAAAAAAAAGTGAAGTTAAAATTAGGAACGAACGTTTCATCTTCAAATATATGGTAGCAAGTTAAAACAATAATTGTTGATAAAAAAATATTTATTAACAATTATGTAGTTGATTATTAGTTATTTATGGGTTTTATTAAAAGTATTACTCTTATAATTGTTGATAAAGCACAATATTTTTATTTTTTTTCGTTGGTAAAAGAACAAAACTATTTATCATTTTTGAGTTAAATATACCAAGAACTATGCCTCGTTTAATTAAAATACTTTTTCTGCTCTTTCTTTTCTACGCATGTGACCATCTTCCTAGCGTAGAACAAGACCGTGTGATTGCCAGGGCCGGCTCTCATTATTTGTATAAAACGCAGTTAGAAGAGTTGCTCTTACCGCAACTTTCAAAAGAAGACAGTACACTATTAGTCCAAAGCTTTATTAACAATTGGGCAAAGAAACAATTGTTGTACGATCAAGCAGTGATTAATCTAGAAGATGAAACCCAAAATAAGCTTAGCGAATTAGTTGCAGAATACGAGCTTGATCTTTGGGCGAGATCCTACAAAGAGTCTGTGGTTAAATCGATGATTGATACCGTTGTTTCTCCCGCAGCGATGCAAGACTATTACAAGCAGTATAAAAATAGCTTTGCTCTTAAAGATGCCATCATACAGATGCGTTATATTATTTTGCCAAAAGACAATATTGATTTGTCTTTAATACAGGAGCATTTTCAATTAAACGATGTACCAGATAAACAGTTTCTCGATTCGTTAAATTATCAATTCAATCGATATGAGATAAAAGATAGTGTTTGGTTTACAAAGAGAGACTTTTTGATGAATTTTCCTGTAGTCGCACCAAAGGAGTTTAATAATTATTTAAAAAAATCACAATTTTTCCTCTTTGAAGATGCAATCGAGGTATATTTGCTGCACGTTAGCGACTATCGTTTAGCGAGTGAAAACGCTCCTTTTTCGATGGTAAAAAACACCATTAGAAAAATTGTTTTTAACCGCAGCAAACTAAAATATATTAAAGAATTTGACCAAGAAATTTTACAAGATGCAATACAGACCAACAAATTTGAAATCTATCCTTAACATTTTTTTCTTATTAACTATAAGTTTTACTTTTGGTCAAAACCAATCCAACGACAGTGAACGAGTAAAGTTAGACGGGGTAGTTTCTGTGGTAGGGGATTATGTAATTCTAGATTCTGATATAGACAAAACATTTGCAGATATGGAGTCGCAAGGAATTTCTACAAAAGGCGTAAGTCGTTGCGAACTCTTAGGCAAGTTAATGGAGGATAAACTTTATGCGCATCATGCCACGCAAGATAGTTTAGAGATAAGTGATGCAGAGATTTATTCATATGTTGATCAAAGTATAGAGTATTTTACCGAACAATTGGGGAGTCTAGAAAAAGTCTTGGCATTTTATAACAAACGTGATGAACTTTCTTTTCGCGAAGAGTTATATCAAATAAACAGAGTGCAAAAGCTTTCTCAAATGATGCAATCCAGTATTGTGGAAAGTATAGAGATCACTCCAGAGGAGGTGAGAGAATTCTATGCGTCGATTCCAGAATTCGATTTACCAGTATTTGGTACAGAAGTTGAGATAGCCCAAATTGTTATTGAACCTAAAGTTTCTGAGGAGGAAAAAAAGCGTATTATCGATCAACTTAAAACTTTTAAGAATGATGTTGAAGAAAAGGGGTTGAGTTTTGCTTCTAAAGCCATCCTGTATTCACAAGATCCAGGGTCCCGTGCAAGCGGAGGGAAATACACCTTGCACAGAAAACGTCCACGAATGGTAAAAGAATTTCGCGATGTGGCCTTCAGTATGCAAGAAGGAGAAGTTTCTAGTCCTTTTAAGACAGAGTTTGGATGGCATATTTTAACCGTGGATAAAATCAAAGGGCAGCAGGTTGATATTAGACATATTTTACTTACCCCCAATTCAGATGCATCTAAACTCTCTGAATCAAAAAAATTGCTAGATACTTTGAGAACAAGAATCATTGATAAAGAAATTGAGTTTAGGGCAGCAGCCTATAACTTTTCTTCTGAAAAAGAAACGAGAAACAATGGTGGGAAACTCGTAAACCCAGTAACAGGGGACGCCCGATTTGAATTGACTAAAATGGATCCCCAGCTCTACAGTCAAATTAAAAATCTTGATGAAGGTGAAATTTCTCTCCCCCTCTTAGAAGCAGATCGTTCTGGCGCGCAGAAATATAAAATCCTTAAAATCGTCAGGCGATATGAAGAGCATCAAGCAAATTACTCAAAGGATTATGGAAAAATAAAAGAGTTAGCCTTAAAGGACAAGCAATTAAGAACGATAGAAAAGTGGATGAAAGAAAAAATCGAAGACACTTATGTGAGTATCAATCGCTCTTTTAGAGAATGCGACTATTCCAATAATTGGTTAAAACTATAAATTACCTGAAGTATTTTTTAGGTACCCAAAGCATCCCAAAACATTCTCCCTCTTCTTTTTGGATGTTTTTGTGATGTATTTTGTGCGCTCTTCTTAGGCCTTTTGCGTAACGATTATTGGTCTTTCTAAAGATCTTAAAGCGTTGATGTATAAAAATGTCATGTACTAAAAAGTAAGTCATCCCGTAGGTAAAAATACCCAAGGCAATAGATAGGCCAGGCCAAAAGTCAAACTCTCCCCATAACACGACAAAACCAGCACTTAGCACAGCATAAACCACAAAGAATAAATCATTCATTTCAAACCATGAGTTATGGTCCTTTTTGTGATGATCCTTGTGCCACGACCATAAAAATCCATGCATGATGTATTTATGGGAGAACCACGCGACAAATTCCATTATAATAAAGGTCGAGACATAAACAATCCCCCATAAAATAGTTGGTATCATCAATTATAATAAGTTAAATCTATATTTGACATACGACCTTGCTAGAACACTCATTTTCTCATAATTGGGCACGCGAATTCGCACTTGAGTGATATTAGAAGAAGGGGTTTTTCTAAGCTTTTGTAATAGCTTAGAATAATACTTATATGCGGTGTATACACCAAAGCGTGCAGTATTAGGTAATTGAAAGATTCCCTCTAAACCCTTAGCAAAATCTTCTTCAATTTCTGCGACGATTTTCATTTTGTCTTCTTCGGTGAAGTTATTTAGGTTAACCTCTGGAAAATATGAACGACTTAAACCTTCGAAATCATCTTTTAGATCGCGTAAAAAATTCACTTTTTGAAAAGCAGAACCCAAAGACATCGCAGAATTTTTAAGTCTTTGATATTCTTCTTCATTTCCATTGACAAAAACCTTTAAGCACATCAGGCCTACCACATCTGCAGAGCCATAAATATAGGCTTTGTAGTCTTCGTCTGTTAAATAGGTGGATTTGTGAAGATCCCATCGCATTGAACGCATAAAAGCATTGACTAGTTCACGGTCAATTGAATAATGATGAAGAGTTTTTTGAAAGGAGTTTAGAATAGGGTTAAGACTAATTTTATCTTTAATGGCATGCTCTAAATCTGACTCAAAACGATTAAATAATTCTTCTTTTGGATAATCGTGAAAACTATCGACGATTTCATCTGCAAAACGAACAAATCCATAAATGTTATAGATGTCTTGACGTATAGAAGGATTTAGCATCTTTGTTGCGAGAGAAAAAGAGGTGCTATAGGATTGCGTTACCTCTTTACTGCATTGATAAGAAACATCATCAAATAACTTTTTCATAGTGTATTAAGTAATAGTCCCAGACAGATTAATGTTTGGTTCAGCAATTCATAATAAATATACAAAAAAGTTAAATAAAAAAAATTATACCAAGACAGTAGTATTCAAGTGTTCCTCTATGAATAATTCGATTTTGTCGTAGACATTGATCCCTTCGGGAACATTTGTTTTGTCAATATTGCTGACTTGCGGACCAAAAATAGAGAGCTGATTATCATAAAACTTGATGAGCTCTTCATGAAATACATGAAGGTAGTCGTTGATTTCATCTTTGTTTGGTTCAACCGTGACATAGGTCACAAAATGAAGACCGGTACTATAACTCATTAAGGTTTTAAGACTTTCTGTAGGGATAGATTGCCCTAGAGAAATAGTCTTGTGTCCTTTGCTTAAGATGAAATAATTCAAAAATAAAATACTTAATTCATGAATTTCATTTGCTGGAAGATAAAGTACAAAGGTTGGATTGTTTTTCACAGGAGTATTCGAACGTTGAATGATTTCTGTTTGAATGTGAATCTTTTGTTTAACTAAGTTCGTGATAAAATGTTCATGCGAAGGGGAGATTGCTCCGGTCTGCCACAAGATTCCTAACTCATTCATTAACGGGATAAAAATATGCAGATAAATAAAGGAGAAATTGTTCTTAGAGAGTAACTCGTCAAAAGTCGCATCAAATAGAATTGTATCAAAATTGACCATCGACAATTTAAACGCATTGATAGACACCTGTTCAGAGTTTGACTTTAAGGCAATCTCACGAACCAAAATTGGAATTTCTTCTTCTTCAAGGTTGGCAATTTTTGATATTTTAAATCCGTGATTATAAAGTAGAGTAATGTTGAGAAGCTTCCTAAGGCTGTAAAGTGAGTAACGACGTATGTTTGTCGTTGTTCTCTCAGGAGAAAGAAGGTTGTATCTTTTTTCCCAAATTCTAATTGTGTGAGCTTTGATACCCGAGATGTTCTCAAGGTTTTTTATACTAAAGCTGTCTTTTATCCTTTTCATATGTCTAACGTTTCATTAAGCAAGCTTAAACGAAATTACAAAAAAAATATGAATTGTGGAAGAGTGCGCACGAGAAGAGTCGAACTTCCACGGGATATAACTCCCACTAGGCCCTCAACCTAGCGCGTCTACCAATTCCGCCACGTGCGCTTTAAGGTAGTTAGTGACTTGGCTGGGGCTCGAACCCAGGACCCTCTCCTTAAAAGGGAGATGCTCTACCAACTGAGCTACCAAGTCCAAAAAAAAGTGACTTGGCTGGGGCTCGAACCCAGGACCCTCTCCTTAAAAGGGAGATGCTCTACCAACTGAGCTACCAAGTCGTTACTTTTTGAGGCTGCAAATATACAAGCAAAAATTAATAATTCATTATCTTATTGCCTAAATTTATAGCCAATTAAAAATCAGCTAGAGTGAATGCTATTTTCCTTTTAGGTTACATGGGTTGTGGTAAGTCTACCATCGGTAAAAGTTTAGCACAGAAATTAAACATATCTTTTATAGATTTAGATCAAGTAATTGAAAATCAAGAGAATGAATCTATTAAAACGATTTTTGATAAAAGGGGAGAGCTTTATTTTCGCAAAGCAGAGCGTCAAGCTTTACAACAGTTAATTGCTCAACAAAACTCGGGGATTATATCCCTAGGCGGTGGAACACCTTGTTATTTTGAGAACATGAATGACCTCGCTCAATCAAAGCATTATTCTATTTATCTAAAAGCTTCGATTCCAACTTTAGTGGGGCGTTTAAAAGATGAAAAAGCAATGAGACCCATGATAGATCATTTGACAGATGATGCCGCACTCACAGAGTTCATCGGGAAGCATCTTTTTGAAAGAAATGCGTTTTATCTAAAAGCTAAGACCGTTTTTACTATCGATGGTTTATCGGTAGATGAAATTGTGGACGATTTGATAAAAAGCCTAGCTTAAGTAAACGCCTTTTTCATTTCCAGAGAAGACTACTTCAATATGTTCGTTTAAGTTGGTCGAAAGAGAAATTCCTTTAAAGTCTGCTTTTACTGGGTATTTTTTGTGATTGCGATCGACTAATACCGCCGTATTTAATTGCGCTAAGGGAACTTCCAAAAGATATTTCACCGCATACATCAAGGTACTGCCAGTATTCAATACATCATCTACAACCACCACAGATTGATTTTTTAAATCATCGAGCTGGTGGGAACATTCAACAGGGAATAGTGGCGCTCTTTTATTGACGACCAGTTGGACCAGATGAACTTTAAGGCTAGAAATTTCTTCTAAGTAAGTCTTGATTTTTTGAGCATATAGTTCACCATTTTTAACTATCCCAGCTAAATAAATTTCGCGTTGCTCAAAATTTGCTTCATAGATTTGATACGCTATTCGCTGGGTACAGTGCTCTATTTTTGTCGCATCGAAAATTAGTCCGTTTGTTTTTGGCATGATGATGGATATATAAAACAAAGGTAGAAATATTTGCCCTGAAACAGGTCGATTGTTAAATTTTACCTTGAAAGAAAACCCATTTCTTATGAAAAAAATCCTTTTTATTTTATCGCTGTTTATTCCTTTGGCCATATATGGCCAAAACAAAAACATTGACCCCACTATACTTACTGTAGAGGGTTATGATCTAATGGGTTGTTTTACTGAAAAAGCCCCTCAAAAAGGCTTAGAACAACATCAAGTTAGTTGGGAAGGAGCGAGATATTTGTTCTCTTCTGCTAAAAATAAAAATACCTTTAAAACGCATCCAGAAAAGCACCTGCCCGCTTATGGCGGTTGGTGTGCTTATGCAATGACTAGAGGCAAAGAAGTTGAGATAAATCCAAAAGCGTATTATATTCAACAAGAACAATTATATCTTTTTTATAAAACTAATTGGGTAGATACTCAGGCAAAATGGATTAAAGATCACGCCAATTATAAGACTAAAGCAGATGATATGTGGCCAAAAAAAATGCAATAGAAAATTAATGAAGATCAAACGACTATTTCGTTTTGAGTTTTGGCCTTTTTGGCTGTTCTATATCCCGACCTACTTTAACTGGGCGGTTTTAGCCATAAAAGCGCGATATACGACCTACTTTACTGCGACAAATCCCTTGATGAATAACAGTGGTGCTGTAAATGTTTCTAAGCTGGAGTATTTATCAAAATTACCCGCGAAATGGGTGCCTAAAACTAAGTTGATCAATAGCTCAATCCCTGTAAATGATTTAAAAAACGCCTTTGATGCGTTAGCGACAGATTTTCCAGTGATTTTAAAGCCAGATAAAGGCGAAAGAGGAAAAGAAGTTTTTTTGATTCAGGATTTTGATCAATTAGTCGAAAAAGTCAAAAACAGTCACTATTCGACCTTATTACTACAAATTTATTGTAGCTATCCTAACGAGGCTGGAATTCTATTCTATCGCTATCCCAATCAAAAACAGGGTGCAATAAGTTCTGTCACGACAAAAGAATTTTTTGTTTTGAAAGGAGATGGACAGTCAAGCTGGGAAGAATTGCTTCGCAAAAATATGCGTGTAAAACACAGGCTTGAAGACCTTTTAAAGCGCGCAACCATAAATTGGCAGGACATTCCCTCAAAAGGAACGCATCAATTGATTGAGCCCATAGGTAGTCACAATCTAGGAACAAAATTCACTAATGGGATTAAGTTAAATTCCACTATTCTTGAAAGAAGAATCAATCAATGGGCAGATCAATTACCGGGCTTTTATTACGGGCGTTTTGATGTTAAATACAAAGATTGGAATAGCCTTCTAAAGGGAGAAGATTTTTCTCTTATGGAAATTAACGGCGTCAATGCAGAGCCCACTCATATATATCATTCAGGCTATGGGATACTTAAAGCTTACCGTGATATTTTTTCACATATGAAAATAATTTATGAAATTAGTGAACAGAACCGCTCTCTGGGAATAAAACGGAAAAGGCTTCTACCATTTTTAACCGAATTGTTTAAAACAGCGACACGCTAATCCCCTATGAATCTTCACTTACAATTATGGCAAGATTTTATTGATTTGTGCCAGTCTTTAACCCCAGAACAATACACTTTAGAGTGCAAAATGCTTAATGGGGTGTCTATTGCAGAACATTTACGTCATTCTTATGAGTTTTACCATTGTTTACTTTTAGGCCTTTCGACCAAAGAGATCAACTATGAAAACCGTTTAAGAGATCACACTATCGAAAGTAATCTTGATTACGCCATCATTCGCATGATTGAGCTCAAAGCGCAACTGGAATCCCCGCATGAAGATGTTAGAATAAAATTGTTTTCAAAAGAAGCGCAAAATAACTTGGTCAATACTTCCTTTGAAAGAGAGTTAGTGTACTGTTTAGATCATGCTATCCATCATCAGGCCTTGATTAAAATAGGACTTAAAGAACAAGAGCTCTCTCATTTAGTCAGTCAAGATTTTGGCGTAGCCTATTCAACATTACGCTATAGAAAGCAGCATTAATCTTGCTTTGTCGTGGGTTCGTCGTCTAAAAAATCGTCTAAATCACGACGATCTCTTTTCGTGGGGCGACCTTCTCCTTTTTCGCGATAATAGTCTTGAGATAATTTTTGCAATTCCCGTTGTTCAAAGGCAGATCTAGGGGTGGTATCCATGCGATAAATGTCGACTAATTTTGCGCCTAGCCTTGATTTTGGGATGTCTAAAACAGTGCATTGATAGATGATTTGATCTTTTCTAATCTCTAATTTATCCTGTCTTAAAACTTCTCGCGAGGGTTTGACCACCTGTCCATTAATTTTCACTTGACCTTTTTTACAAGCAGAACTGGCAATATTACGCGATTTAAAATAGCGTAAGCACCACAGATATTGGTCAATTCTCATTTAAAATAGCGTTAAAGTTCGCCACTAAAATAAAGTAAAATTGTATCTTGCGCCACAAATTTTGAACATGAAATTCGCAAAAATATTCTTCCCTTTACTATTGGCCTTTACGCTGTTTGTTACAGCTTGCGGGTCTGATAATGATGAAGAGGAAACCGTTGAGCTTAACGATCTTTTTGAACAATCACAGACAGACGATGAATTGATTAATGAGTATCTTCAAACTCATACGTATAACTATGAAGACTTTCTAGATCAAAGCATTGAAGACCCAAGCATAAGTATTGATACCCTTGCTGGAGATAATGCAGCGAAAACACCCTTAAGTGATTTAGTTGCTTTTACTGAAGTAGATGTCACTAATAGTGAAGGGGATGAGGTTAGCCATAAACTTTATTACCTTGTCGCTCGTCAAGGTGTAAGAGTAGAAGATCGCGCTACTGTAGTAGATTCTGTATACCTGTCCTATCGCGGGAGTTTATTAGATGGTACAGAATTCGATGAAAGTATTTTCCCAATATGGTTTGACAATGCAAATGTAATCCGTGGTTTTAGCTATGGAGCACAGTTTTTTGCACCAGGAAACTTTACCCAAAGCAGTAATGGATTAATTGACTTTAGCGACTTTGGTCAGGGTTTAATATTTATGCCGTCAGGTTTAGGATACTTTGGTAACTCACAACTAAATATTCCAGCTTATTCTCCACTTATCTTTAGCCTTAAAGTTTATACCACTAATCAAGCAGATCACGATGCAGATGGTATTTTATCTTTTCATGAAGATGTTGATGGGGATGGTAACCCATATAACGACGATACTGATGAAGATGGCATTGCTAATTTTGTAGATGCAGATGATGACGGTGATGGTATTTTTACCGTTAACGAATATGATCAGGATGGAGACGGTAACCCAGACGACACAGACGGCGACGGGATACCAGATTATTTAGATAACAAATAAGCTAGAAGATTAATTATCTTCTTGTCGATTCCTGTTGTTTCGTTTCAAGCGTAAGTCATAAGACGCACTCAAAATCCATTGTTTTGCGCGAGTATCAACTCTTCCTGCAATATCAACATCGTTATTCCCTAAAATAAGGACTTCATTATCAGTAAATCCACGTTCAAAACGAATCCCTAAACCAAAGCGGCCTAATTTTAAGCGGGTGCCAATTTGAAGCCCAATGGTAAAGTTTTCTTCAAGATCCCCAAGGGTAACTTCCTTCCCTTTCTCTTTTAAGATGTATTGAAAAGAGGGGCCAGCAAAAATACTTAAAGGACCTAGGATTTTATATCCCAATAATACAGGGGCCTCGAGTTTATTTAGAGCGATGGTTTGGGTATCGTCGAACTGACTAACACTTTGACTAAACTGAAGCTCTGGCCTTAAGTAAAAAGTCAAGAGATTTAAATTCCCAAAAACCCCAATATGAAAGCCTGTCTGGGCATCAGATTGGAAATTTTCAAAACCTAATTCAGTGGGGTTAAGATCTCCAAAGGAATCATAATTTACCCCGCCCTTCACCCCATAACTGAATTGGGCGAAAAGTGGGGTAAAACAGATTAGACATAGTAGGAGCGTAAAGGTAGATTGAAGAGTTTTCATTTTATTTGCGTTGAATTATTTTTTCTGATGCGGCTACGATTGCTTTTGCATTTAAACCGTATTTATCCATTAATTGCGCTGGAGTTCCAGATTCACCAAAGGTATCTTTAGTCGCAATAAATTCTTGTGGGGTAGGTGTGTTTTCTGCTAGTACACGTGCAACACTTTCGCCTAGACCACCTAAAAAGTTGTGCTCTTCTGCAGTGACGATCGCCCCTGTTTTAGCAACAGACTTTAAAATGATGTCGTTGTCTAAAGGTTTGATGGTGTGAATGTTGATGACTTCGGCAGAGATGCCTTTTTCGTTTAATGTTTTAGCGCCTTCTAGCGCTTCCCATACCAAATGTCCAGTAGCGACAATGGTAACATCACTTCCTTCTTGTAAAAGTAGACCTTTCCCAATTTCAAAGCTTTGATCTGCAGGAGTAAAGTTAGCCACTTTTGGACGACCAAAACGCAAATAAACAGGACCATCATAGTCGGCAATGGCCATGGTAGCTGCTTTAGTTTGGTTAAAGTCGCAAGGGTTAATAACAACCATTCCTGGAAGCATTTTCATTAAACCAATATCTTCTAAAATTTGGTGCGTCGCACCATCTTCTCCCAAGGTTACCCCTGCGTGAGAAGCACAAATTTTCACATTTTTTCCAGAGTAGGCGATCGATTGACGAATTTGATCGTAAACACGTCCAGTAGAGAAATTAGCAAAGGTTCCAGTAAAAGGGATTTTCCCCCCTATGGTAAGACCAGCTGCAATTCCCATCATGTTCGCTTCTGCGATACCGATTTGGAAAAAGCGATCGGGATTCTCTTCTATAAATTGATCCATTTTTAGAGAACCAATAAGGTCTGCACATAGTGCCACAACATTAGGGTTTGTTCTCCCAAGCTCTGTAAGCCCAGCACCAAAGCCCGAACGGGTGTCCTGTGATCCTTGATTGATGTATTCTTTCATCTTTAAATATTATTCGATTAATAATCCCCTAGGGTCTCAGGGTTTTGTGCTAGGGCACTTTCTAATTGTTCGTCGTTAGGCGCTTTTCCGTGCCATGCGTGGGTATGCATCATAAAGTCTACACCGTTCCCCATTTCTGTTTTTAATAAGATACAGATGGGTTTTCCGTTGCCTGACATAGATTTAGCTTCGCGTAAAGCATTACCGATAGCAGTAAGGTCATTACCTTCTTCTACTGTAAGTACTTCCCAACCGAAGGCTTTAAATTTTCCTTCTACACTTCCCATGGGTAAAACTTTGTCAGTAGAACCGTCAATTTGTTTTCCATTGAGGTCAACTGTTGCAATAAGATTATCCACCTTTTTTGCTGCGGCATACATAATAGCTTCCCAGTTTTGACCTTCTTGTAATTCCCCATCTCCCATTAAAGCATAAACCATATGGCTGTCTTTGTTGAGTTTTTTCGCTTGAGCTGCACCAATAGCAACCGACAAACCTTGCCCTAAAGAACCAGAGGCAATTCTAATCCCTGGTAAACCCTCGTGTGTGGTAGGGTGCCCTTGTAATCGAGAATCGATCAAACGAAAAGTGTTTAACTCTTCTACTGGGAAATATCCTCTACGAGCGAGAACACTATAAAATACAGGGGAGATATGGCCATTCGATAAAAAGAAAACATCTTCGTTAATTCCGTCCATATCAAAGCCCTCTTTGAGTTCCATGATTTCGTTATAGAGACTAACAAAAAATTCGGCACATCCCAGTGATCCTCCTGGGTGACCAGAGTTTACCTTGTTTACCATGCGAAGAATGTCTCGTCTTACTTGTGTGACGATATCCTGCGATGAGTGTGTTGTTGACATTGATTAAATTTTATTATACAAAAATAATTGTTCATGCTTAATTATTGGCCTATTTATCTCAGGAACTTATCACAGATTACCAACATTTTTTTGGACAGTGCTTATGAATCAATCTTTTGTTTGCAAATTAATATTTCTACAATAGCATTTTCTTCAATCCTAAGCACTTCCGTATCTTTGCTCCTTAAATATTTTGATGGAATTTAAGTTACAGCATACAGATCCTGGCAGTAAGGCTAGGGCAGGAGAAATCACTACTGCACATGGGAAAATTCAAACTCCCATTTTTATGCCAGTAGGCACGGCAGCAACAGTAAAAGGAGTCCATCAAAGAGATTTAAAACAAGAAATTAACCCCGATATTATTTTAGGGAATACCTATCACCTTTATCTAAGACCTGGAACTGCTATCTTACATCAAGCTGGAGGTTTACATAAGTTTATGGGCTGGGATCGCCCTTTGTTAACTGATTCTGGAGGGTACCAAGTATATTCTCTTTCTGCGAATCGAAAGATCAAAGAAGAAGGGGTGAAGTTTAAATCACATATCGACGGTTCTTACCATTTCTTTACGCCTGAAAATGCCATCGATATTCAACGTCAAATTGGGGCAGATATCATCATGGCTTTTGATGAGTGTACGCCCTATCCTTGTGAATACAAATATGCCAAAGCATCGATGCATATGACCCATCGCTGGTTAGATCGTTGTTTAGCACAAGACAAGAAAAGTCCTTTTTTGTACGGCTATGAGCAAACGCTTTTTCCTATTGTTCAAGGAAGTACGTACAAAGACCTAAGAAAACAGTCGGCAGAATTTATCGCCTCAAGAGAAGCACCTGGAAACGCTATCGGCGGACTTTCTGTGGGAGAACCTGCAGATGAGATGTATGCCATGACCGAGGTTGTTTGTGATGTTCTGCCAGAAAGCAAACCCCGTTATTTAATGGGAGTAGGGACCCCGATTAATTTATTGGAAAACATCGCCTTGGGGGTAGATATGTTTGATTGTGTTTTACCTTCTCGTAATGCGCGAAATGGAATGCTTTACACTTTTGAGGGATCCATCAATATCAAAAATAAAAAGTGGGAAAACGACTTTTCTGTCATTGATCCAGACGGACATACTTTTGTTGACACAGAATATTCTAAGGCTTATTTGCGTCATCTTTTTTCGGTCAATGAATTATTAGGGAAACAAATTGCTACCATACACAACTTAGGGTTCTATTTAGCGTTAGTAAGACAAGCAAGAGAGAAAATCTTAAGCGGAGAATTTACTGCTTGGAAAAACAAGATGGTCAAACAAATGGACAAACGTTTATAAGCATGTTTAAAAAGATTGACGCCTATATCATCAAACGCTATCTCATGACATTCTTTGTTATGTTATTGTTGTTTATCCCTATTGGGATCATGGTTGATGTAGCCGAAAAAATCGACAAGTTTAAAGAAAACGAAGTTCCAATCTCAGAAATAGTAAGTTATTACATTGATTTTATGTGGTACTTTGGGAACCTCTTGTTCCCTATCTTTTTATTTCTTGCGGTCATATGGTTTACCTCTAAATTGGCGAACAACACTGAGGTGATTGCCATTTTGAGTTCTGGGATTTCTTTTAATCGTTTTCTGCGTCCTTATTTTGTTTCAGCTACAATGATCGCTGTCTTTGCTTTTTTTGCGGGCATGTTTATTGTTCCCGGGGCGAGTGAAGGCTTTAACGAGTTTTCTTTTAAATATCTTAAAAAGAGGAAGAACGACCGTCAAACGACCAACCTTTTTAAGCAGATTAATGAGAAGGAATTTATTTATGTAAGTAGCTATAGTCCTTCAAGATTGCGCGGTTTAGATTTTGCTCTAGAACATTTTGAAGGCGATTCTTTAACCTTTAAAATTATGGCGCAATCGATTCGATGGGTAGAGAGAGACAGTGTTTTTCGCTTGTTGAATTATAAAAAACGCATCATTGATGGAGATCAAGAACGCTATGAAACAGAAAACTCTAAAGACACTTTATTTGATTTTAAAATTCAAGATTTAGCTCCACTAAATTATAAAGCAGAGACGCTTTCTATGTTTGAGTTAAACGATTTTATCGCTTCAGAAGAGCGAAGTGGATCTGTGATGATCAACCAGCATTTACTTGTTAGACATAAGCGCTACAGTATACCTGTGTCTGCTTTTATTTTAACCATTATTGCCGTGGCTGTGGCATCATTTAAACGCCGTGGTGGGATGGGAGTTAATCTGGCCTTTGGGATTACTTTAGGTTTTATATTTATTTTCTTTGATAAGATTTTTGGCGTGTTAGTCGCTAAATCTAATTTTTCACCTGTGCTTGCTGCCTGGCTTCCTTTGGCCATTTTTGGCCTGCTGGCCATTGGCTTATTGAATTATGCTAAACGATAAAGGGAAAAGTTTACTCCATTTACATTTTCTTATTTTTTTGTGGGGTTTTACCTCCATCTTAGGCGCCCTGATCAATTTAGATTCTTTGCCAATAGTGTGGTATAGAATGTCTCTTGCTGTTGTTATGATTGCAATATACTTTGCTTTGTTTTCAAAAAAATCTTTTCAAATACACCCCAGTGTCTTTAAGTACTATGTTATAGGTGGGCTGTTGATTTCAGTGCATTGGGTCTTGTTTTTTTACGCCATTAAAATTTCATCAATTTCACTTACCCTTTCTATTTTATCTTCCGCTTCTTTAATGACCTCTGTTTTAGAGCCTATTCTATATAAACGTCCCTTTAGACGGTATGAAGTGTTTTTTGGTCTCTTTGTTATTCTGGGCTTGTATTTGATTTTTGGGGTGCAAAAAGAGAATTTCTGGGGCATAATTACTGCTTTAGCCTGTACCTTATTATCGGTTTTATTCTCTTTGCTTAACGGGAAGTTGATTCAAAAGTACCCGGCAAATAATATCTCGTTTTACCAGCTGTTCGTCGGGGCTGTTGTGATGAGTTTTGCTTTAGGAGTCACCATCGATTCTCCAGAAGTCTTATTTGATTTATCCTGGCAGGATTGGCTGTGGATCTTTTTATTGTCCTCTGTTTGTACGGCTTATGCTACCATTGCCTCTGTCGTTGTTTTAAAGCATGTTACTCCTTTTACCATGATGATTTCTCTCAACCTAGAACCTGTCTATGCGATTGTTTTTTCGCTTTTGATTTTTGGAGAAAAAGAATTGATGAGTACACAATTTTATATCGGTGTATTGATCATATTAGGGGGTGTAGTAGGGAATGGAATATATAAACGACAAGCCCAAAAAAAATAGTTCTTCCCCCATAAAAATTTTTACCTTTGTTATAACAGATTGAAACCAATGGAATATTTAGATTTTGAACTTCCGATTAAAGACATCAAAGAGCAGTTAGATAAATGCAAGCTTATTGGTGATGAAAGTGAAGTCGATGTTACAGATACATATGATCAATTAGAGCAAAAGCTCATTGAGACTAAGAAAGAGATTTATGGGAATTTAACTCCTTGGCAAAGAGTACAGTTATCCCGTCATCCTTCTCGTCCTTATACTTTAGATTATATCAATGCTTTATGCGGCGACACTTTTTTAGAGTTACACGGTGATCGCAATGTGCGAGATGATAAAGCCATGATCGGCGGTTTAGGTAAAATAAATGATCAATCATTTATGTTTATAGGTACCCAAAAAGGGTATAATACCGCCACAAGAAAATACCGAAACTTTGGGATGGCTAATCCTGAAGGTTACCGTAAAGCTTTGCGTTTGATGAAGTCTGCAGAAAAATTTGGCCTTCCCATTGTGTCCTTTGTGGATACTCCAGGGGCCTATCCAGGGCTAGAAGCAGAAGAACGCGGACAAGGCGAAGCCATTGCGCGCAATATCTATGAAATGCTTTCTGTGAAAGTACCGGTTATCGTTGTGATTATTGGAGAAGGAGCTTCTGGAGGTGCTTTAGGGATAGGAGCTGGAGATAGAATTTTTATGTTAGAAAACACTTGGTACTCAGTGATTTCTCCAGAGTCTTGTTCTTCGATTTTATGGAGAAGTTGGGAGTACAAAGAGCAAGCGGCAGATGCCTTAAAATTAACAGCGACAGATATGAAAAAATCAAAGTTAATTGATAAGATCATCAAAGAACCGCTGGGAGGAGCGCATTATGATCGTGCAGCAACCTTTGAGGCAGTTAAAGCTGAAATTCTAAAAACCTTTAAAACCCTCGATAAATTATCGCCACAAGATCTAATCGATCAACGTCGCGATAAGTTTGAACAGATGGGGGTCTTTAACGACTAGGGTTTTCACGCTTATTAACATTAATTTAAACTTATAAACAGCCTTTTGTTTACTCTTGTGGGACACTTCCTGCTTGAATTTGTAAGCTTTAAGAAAACGAATTCTTTACATTTAACAAATGGAAGAAAGGAAACCAATTATTGCTCCGGGCCTGACTAATTCAGATGTTGTAAACCTTGAAAAAGGAAAGATCCCCCCACAAGCGGTTGATCTTGAGGAAGCCGTTTTAGGCGCTATGTTGATTGATAAAAAGGGAGTTGATGAGGTCATTGATATCCTACAAGAAGATGCTTTTTACAAAGAAGCACACCAGCATATTTTCTCTGCGATTCACCATCTTTTTGAAACTTCAGAACCGATAGATCTATTGACTGTTTCTGCGCAGCTGCGCAAAATGGGTACCCTCGAAAAAGTAGGAGGGGACTTTTATTTAGTTCAACTATCGAAAAAGATATCTACCTCTGCTCACATTGAATTTCATGCGAGAATTATCTTACAGAAGTTTATTCAGCGTAGCTTAATTAAGATTTCTAACGAAATTATTGAAAGCTCCTTCAAAGACTCTGTGGATGTTTTTGATTTGCTCGATGAAGCGGAATCAAAATTATATGACGTTACGCAAGGGAACATTAAAAAATCCTCTGAAACTGCACAAAATCTTGTAATTCAAGCAAAAAAGCGAATTGAAGAAATTGCTAAGAAAGAGGGCTTAAGTGGGGTTGCTACTGGATTTGAAAAACTAGATGCCCTTACCTCTGGATGGCAGCCCAGTGATTTGATTATTGTTGCGGCACGGCCAGGGATGGGTAAAACAGCCTTGACTTTATCTATGGCGCGCAATATTGCCGTGATGAAGCAAACCCCGGTGGCCTTCTTCTCCTTAGAGATGTCCTCGGTACAGTTGATCACTCGATTGATCTCTGCTGAAACAGGTTTATCGTCTGAAAAATTACGTACGGGGAAACTAGAGAATCACGAATGGGAGCAACTCAATGTCAAAGTCGGGGATTTAGAAAAAGCCCCGCTTTTTATTGATGACACACCCTCTTTATCTATTTTCGACCTTCGGGCAAAAGCGAGACGCCTTTCTTCGCAACACGGAATAAAACTAATTATTGTTGATTACCTGCAATTGATGACCGCAGGCTCGACTAACAAAACAGGGAATCGTGAACAAGAGATTTCAACCATCTCACGAAACCTAAAAGCCTTAGCAAAAGAACTCGATGTTCCAGTAATTGCCTTATCACAGTTGTCGCGTGCAGTAGAGACTAGGGGAGGGACTAAGCGTCCTTTACTCTCTGATTTGAGAGAATCTGGGGCGATTGAACAAGACGCTGATATCGTTTCCTTTATTTATCGTCCAGAATACTATGGTATTGACGAATGGGATGACGAAGAGCGTACCTCTTCACTAGGTCAAGCAGAATTTATCGTAGCAAAGCACCGTAATGGAGGCTTAGACAATATTAGATTAAAGTTTATTGGTCACCTAGGGAAGTTTGACAACCTCGAAAATTTCGATTCTCCTTATGAGTTCCCTTCTAAGATGAATGAATCGATCGCACCAGAATCATTCCCATCGGCAGATCAAGCTTTTGGTTCATCATTTAACGACGAGGATGGAGAAGTGCCTTTCTAAAGTAATACAAATAATAAAGCAAAAAAAAACCAGCCATTTGGCTGGTTTTTTTATAGAGTACAACTAAAGTGTTATTTGATTTTATCGACGATGGCTTTAAACGCATCAGGGTGATTCATCGCAAGGTCTGCAAGGACTTTACGGTTCAATTCGATATCATTTGCGTGAATACGTCCCATGAATTGGCTGTATGACATCCCGTGCATGCGTGCACCGGCGTTGATACGTGTAATCCATAAGGCACGGAAGTTACGCTTTTTGGTTTTACGGTCGCGGTAAGCATACTGCATGGCTTTGTCCACTGCATTCTTTGCTACCGTCCATACGTTTTTACGGCGTCCAAAGTATCCTTTGGCATGCTTTAAAACTTTTTTTCTTCGTGCTCTTGAAGCAACTGAGTTTACTGATCTTGGCATAGTTTTGTGTGTTTTTGTTACAAGGCGGTATCGCTACACTTTAGGAGCCCGCAACAGGGTTAATTGTTTTTAGTCAACCTGAACAAGGCTTATTTTAAGCGTAATTGTTCTTTGATGTTGTCGGAATCACTTTCGTGAACCAATCCAGAGTGGGTCAATTTCAACTTGCGTTTCTTTGACTTCTTCGTTAAGATGTGGCTCTTAAAAGCATGCTTCCTTTTGATTTTACCACTACCTGTAAGCTTAAAACGCTTTTTAGCAGAGGATTTAGTTTTCATTTTTGGCATTACTTCTTATTTATGGGTTGTACTCTTCTTATTTCTTTTTTGCACTAATGAACATAGTCATTCTTTTCCCTTCTAATTTAGGGAGTTGTTCAACTTTTCCTAGCTCTTCAAGATCTTGTGCTAAACGCAACAATAAGATCTGTCCTTGCTCTTTAAACACTATCGAACGTCCTTTAAAGAAAACAAAGGCTTTGAGCTTTGCGCCTTCTTTTAAGAATTTTTCTGCGTGTTTCTTTTTGAACTCATAATCGTGTTCATCTGTATTGGGTCCAAAGCGAATCTCTTTAATGATTACTTTGGTTGCTTTTGATTTGAGTGCCTTTTCGCGTTTCTTTTGTTCGTACAAGAATTTCTTGTATTCTAAAATCTTACATACAGGCGGATTAGCATTGGGAGAAATTTCTACCAAGTCTAGCTCCAAATTTTGTGCGAGTTTAAGGGCTTTGTTAAGCGAATAGACGCCTACTTCAACATTATCTCCCACCAAACGAAGTTCTTGTGCGGTGATTTTTTCATTGATCTTGTGGGGATCCTGTTTGATTACTCGACCTGGACGATTAGTCCTTCTTCTACGTATTGCTATGGTATTCTATTTTAATTAAACGTCAAATGTTGCACTACTAGCATCTACTTCTGCTTGTATCTTTTCAATAAAGGTTTCAAGCGTTAGTGATCCCGTATCCCCTTCAACACGACTTCTTACAGAAACGGTGTTTTCAGTGGCTTCTTTCTCTCCGACAATTAGCATATAAGGATATTTGTTCAGCTGCGCTTCACGAATTTTCTTCCCAATCGTCTCATTTCGATTGTCGATCAGAGCGCGAATTTCGCTATTTTTCAGTTGATTTGAAACTTTTTCAGCGTATTTTTCATACTTCTCACTTACCGAGAGGATGATTACTTGTTCTGGCATAAGCCAAAGCGGGAAATTTCCACCGGTATGTTCGAGTAAAATTGCAACAAATCGTTCTAAACTTCCAAAAGGCGCACGGTGAATCATCACTGGCCTATGTTCTTCATTATCACTGCCTTTATAGCTTAATTCAAAGCGTTCTGGTAGGTTGTAATCCACTTGAATCGTCCCTAATTGCCATTTGCGTCCCAGCGCATCTTTGACCATAAAGTCTAATTTTGGACCATAAAAAGCGGCTTCCCCATATTCGATTATATAGTTCAATTCTTTTTCTTTGGCGGAATTGATGATGGCATTTTCAGCTAAATCCCAGTTTTCGTCAGATCCAATGTACTTTTCTGGCTTTTCTGGGTCGCGTAAAGATACTTGTGCCGTAAAATCTTCAAAGCCTAACGAACCAAAGACATAAAGCACTAAGTCAATTACCTTTTTGAACTCTTCATCTAATTGAGAAGGCATACAGAAAATATGTGCATCGTCTTGGGTAAACCCACGTACACGCGTTAAACCGTGGAGCTCTCCGCTTTGCTCATAACGGTATACAGTACCAAATTCTGCATAGCGCTTGGGTAAATCTTTATAACTCCACTGGCGCGCATTGAAAATCTCGCAGTGATGTGGGCAGTTCATGGGCTTGAGTAAAAACTCTTCTCCTTCTGTCGGGGTTTGTATCGGTTGGAAACTGTCTGCCCCGTATTTTTCATAATGACCAGAGGTTATGTATAATTCTTTGTTCCCAATGTGAGGAGAAATCACCTGCTCATAGCCGGCTTTCTTTTGGGCTTCTTTTAAGAAGTTCTCTAAACGTTCGCGCAAAGCTGCCCCTTTAGGTAACCAAAGCGGTAAACCTTGTCCCACCTTTTGCGAGAAGGTAAAGAGCTCTAATTCTTTTCCCAGCTTTCTGTGATCGCGTTTTTTTGCTTCTTCTAAGAGGGCGAGATACTCGGTTAACTCTTTTTGCTTTGGGAAAGAAATCCCATAAATACGGGTCAACTGTGGTTTAGTTTCATCACCGCGCCAGTAAGCTCCCGCAACGCTGAGTAACTTTACTGCTTTGACAAAACCGGTGTGGGGAATATGTCCTCCACGACAGAGGTCGGTAAAGTCGGCATGGTCACAAAAGCTAATGGTACCATCTTCTAAATTTTCTATCAATTCAACCTTAAAGGGGTTGTCTTCTTTTTTGTAAAAATCTAAGGCATCTGCCTTAGAACTCATGCGCATCTTAAAGTCAAACTTTTCTCTGGCAAATGCCAAAAATTGCTTTTCGAGTGCCGGTAGGTCTTTTTCAGAGAAACTTTCTCCGCCAAAATCTACGTCATAGTAAAAACCGTTTTCGATGGCTGGACCTATGGTGAGTTTTGCTTGTGGATAAAGGGCCAATAAACTCTGTGCTAAGATATGCGCAGAAGAGTGCCAAAAGGCAGTTTTTCCTTCTTCGTCATTCCAAGTAAAGAGGCGTAAATCTCCGTCGCAATCAATTACTGTAGAAGCTTCTACAGTGGTTTGATTGAATTGAGCAGAAAGGACATTACGGGCTAAACCTTCGCTAATATCTTTGGCGATGTCTAAGACGGTTAACGCTTGTTCATATTGACGAACGGAGCCGTCTGGGAGTGTGATTGTAATCATTTGTGGATCAATAATGCGCAAAGATAATGTGAATCAGCAAGGCAGACAACAGTGGGCGCCATTTATCCCTTTCTTTTTTTGCCTAAAAAGGCCGAAGTGAGTTTGCCTATCCCTAAAAACCCTAGTCCAATCGAGCCAGCAGACAGTAAAAGGCCAACAATCAAGACCGGCCAATACCAGGGGTGTCCTTCGTTTTTAAAGGCTTGCATGATGACAAAAGGGCCTATAAAGGCCAAAACGATGGCATACATCACCCGTTTTAAACCTTGCTGTAGTGCGATTTTATCCATCTATCAAAGATAGGTTTTTTTAAGAACGATATGCTTCAATGGCTTCGCGCACTCCGCCGGCTTGCTCGAGGAGTTCTTGGGCGCGGGTGGGGGAGACCCCGGTTTTTTCGACGATGATGTCAAGTGCGCGTTGTCGTAGTTTGGCATTGCTCAATTGTAGATCCACCATTTTATTGCCATTAATATGCCCCAAGCGAATCATGCTAGCGGTGGTGATCATGTTTAAAATCATTTTTTGAGCGGTTCCAGCTTTCATACGAGAGCTGCCAGTAACAAACTCTGGTCCCACCACAACAGCGACGGGGAAATCGGCAACCTGGGTTAATGGCGCGCCTGGATTACAGCAAATACAGCCGGTGGGGATATTGTTCTTTTGGCAAGCCTTTAAAGCATGAATGACATAAGGAGTGGTGCCAGAAGCGGCAATCCCAATCACGATATCCTTTACTGTGATCTTGTGTTGTTGTAAATCTTCCCAGCCCAGCGTAGTCGAATCTTCGGCGTTTTCTACCGCTTTATAAATGGCGTTTTTTCCGCCGGCGATTAGACCGATGACTTTGTTAGGGTTTGTCCCAAAGGTAGGCGGACATTCTGAAGCGTCTAAAATCCCCATTCTCCCGCTGGTGCCTGCGCCCATATAGAAGAGGCGCCCACCAGCGCCTAATTGGACTTCGACTTTTTCGATTAGTGAAGTGATCTGGGGGAGTGCTTTTGCTACGGCTAAGGCAACTTTTTGGTCTTCTGTATTTATACTACTAACCAAGTCTGCCACGCTGTAGTTTTCAAGGTTGTCGTATAAGGAATCCTCTTCGGTGATTTTTCTAAATGCCATAGTACAAAGTAAATCATTATACAGGAAGTAGGAGGGATTAGGGGGAGAGTATTTTAGGGGCTACTTTTATTTTGAGGGCATTTTGGCAACCATTTCTACAGCCACTTCTTCAGTCACTTCTTCAGTCACTTCGACAGGCTCAGTGACCGCTCAGTGACCACTTAGTGGATGGGTTGTGATTCAAATTAAGGGAATAAAAAACCCCAACCATAGGCTGGGGTTTTGTCTATATGAATGCTTAGGACTAGCTTAATTTAGCGTCTAAGTTTTCTTTTAAAGCATTTAAGAATTGTTGGGTCGTAAGGTAGTGCTCACTACTCAAGTTTTCTTTGTGGATTAACAAGGCCAAATCTTTGGTCATTTTTCCGCTTTCAACCGTCTCAACACATACGTCTTCGAGGGTCTGACAGAAGTCGATTAAAGCTTGGTTTTTATCTAATTTCCCACGGTGTTGTAAACCACGAGTCCATGCAAAGATCGACGCGATCGGGTTAGTGGAGGTTTCTTTTCCTTGTTGGTGTTGACGGTAGTGACGGGTCACGGTTCCGTGGGCAGCTTCTGCTTCCATGGTTTTTCCGTCTGGCGTTACTAGGGTAGAAGTCATTAGTCCTAAAGAACCAAATCCTTGTGCTACAGTATCCGACTGTACGTCTCCGTCATAGTTTTTACAAGCCCAAACAAAGCCACCGTTCCACTTCATTGCCGCAGCGACCATGTCATCGATCAAACGGTGCTCATAAGTAATGCCAGCAGCAGCAAATTTATCTTTGAATTCGTTGTCAAACACTTCTTGGAATACATCCTTAAAACGCCCGTCATAAGCTTTCATGATGGTGTTTTTTGTAGAAAGGTATAAAGGCCATCCTTTTTTTAAGGCTTGGTTCATACAAGAACGAGCAAAGCCATAAATAGAAGAGTCGATATTGTACATACACATGGCAACTCCGTTTTCTTGGAAGTTATAGACTTCCCATGTTTGAGGTGTTCCACCATCTTCTGGGGTAAAGGTCATGGTTAATTTTCCTTTTCCAGTGGTTACTGTATCTGCCGCTTTGTATTGATCTCCAAAGGCGTGACGTCCAATGCAGATGGGTTTTGTCCATCCCTGTACATAACGCGGTACGTTGCTCATGATGATTGGTTCACGGAAAACAGTTCCGCCTACAATGTTACGAATGGTTCCGTTAGGAGAACGCCACATATTAGAAAGCTTGAATTCTTCTACGCGCTGCTCATCTGGTGTGATGGTCGCACATTTGATTCCTACATTGAATTCTTTGATTGCGTTGGCCGCTTTTACAGTGATTTCGTCGTTCGTCGCGTCACGAGAAGTAACCGAAAGGTCATAGTATTTAATGTCTAAGTCTAAGTAAGGAAGAATCAATTGTTCTTTGATAAATGACCAGATAATTCTTGTCATTTCGTCCCCGTCCATCTCTACAACTGGATTTTGTACTTTAATTTTTGTCATGTTTAATTTCTAGGTTTAAAAATAGTCCATAAAAAAGGCCGCTATTGCGACCTTTAAAATAATATTAACGTTGACGCTCTTTGATGCGTGCTTTTTTACCGCGTAATTCTCTAAAGTAGTAGATGCGTGCTCTGCGTACTTTACCGCGTTTGTTGACTTCGATTTTCTGCAATGCAGGAAGGTTGATCGGGAAGATACGTTCTACCCCTACCGTTCCAGACATTTTACGAATGGTGAAGGTCTTTGATAAACCTTGCCCTTTGATCTGGATCACTACCCCTTTAAAGAACTGCGTTCTTACTTTTTCGCCCTCGCGAATCTCGTAATAAATGGTGATGGTGTCTCCGGCAGCAAATTCAGGGAAATCCTTCTTGTCGATGAATGAATCCTGAACAAAATTAATTAACGATTCCATGTTTTTATTTTAATGGGTTCTTGCATACAACATCCACGATTATCGTCAGCGGTTAAATGCGGGAGCAAAAGTACAATTAATTTTGTTGTTTACAAGTTATGTTTTTGCTTTTTTTCTTCCTCAAGAAGAAGGCTTTAGCCTAATCTTTATTTTTATTTTTTATCTTTATATGGTAACCATAAATCAAATTTAATGAAACAATTTTTTATTGCTGTATTCGTATTTACAGCCGGAGTTCACGCTCAAGAAATCACCTCAGCTGGAAAATGGATGGGTGACAATGAACAAAAAGGTAATCCTTATCTTCTAGCTTCTGACGATTATACCGAGAAAATGTCTGCTTTTATTGCAGACTACAATGCTCGAGATGCCGAAAAGGTGCTCGCCTATTACACCAGTGAGTATGTAGAACAAAATGGGGAGAAAATTAAGGAATCCCTTGCAGATTATGAAAATGTCGATTGGGCACCCTTTGCTATGATCCCAGTTAAAATCAAAGATCAAGATGCAACTCAAATGCTCGTATGGTCAAATGAAAGCCGCGAATGGAAAAATGGAAGTAAGCAAAAATTAGGACTGCTTGAGGTGTTTTTGTTTGACGAAGAAGATAAAATTCAATGGGTTGGTCAATGGCAATGGATGAATCCCGATAATGAATTTGGTTTACCTACTGGTGGAAAATTCTTTGGAAAGAACAAAAGCGATTACAGCGGTCGTAAACTAGTTTTTTCTAACCGCGGTGAAGTTAAAGCCATCGAAGATTTTGTCGCTGCTTACAATAAAATGGATGCTGAAGCTTGTAAATTATTATTTGCAGATAGCTTTACCATGGAACAATCTAATGGAAAAAAAGTAAGCATGACTAAAGCCGATTTAGAAGGCTACTTTGATCAAATGGAAAGTGTAACATGGAAACTGTATTCTATCGTTCCTTTGAAAATTGAAAATACCGATCCCGCATCTGGGGTTATTGTCTCCAGTCGAGAAACGCAACTATTGAAAAACGGAGAAGTTTGGGATAAAGAACTAGTAGAGTATTTTTATTTTGATGTTGATGGTAAAGTAAACTATATCGCTCAATATGCCCGTGATGTTTCTGAATAAGCTTATCCAATTTTAATTATATAACTCGCCCTTTGGCGGGTTTTTGCTTGTTAAAAGGTGGATAGTCACGCGTCACAGTCGCGCGCCAGAGTGGGGAATAAAGTTATAATTTTTAAAATAGGCACGCGTCACAGACGCGCGCTAGAGTGGGTGGACAGTATTTTAAAATGGGCACGCGTCACAGACGCGCGCCAGGGTGGGGGCTCAGTGACTGATTTTACTCCTCCAACAAATCAGGGCGAAGGCGCTGGGTGCGCTCTATGGCTTGTTCTTCTCGCCAGCGTTCTACCGCAGGGGTATTGCCAGAGGTAAGGATTTCTGGTACTGGCCAACCTTTATAGTCGGCTGGGCGGGTATAAATAGGGGGAGCTAAAAGACCGTCTTGATAGCTATCGCTTAAAGCAGAAGATTCGTCTCCCAGTACGCCAGGGATTAAACGAATGATGCTATCGCAGAAAACCGCAGCGGCTAATTCTCCGCCAGACAAGACAAAGTCGCCAATGGAGATTTCCCTAGTGATAAATTGATCCCTCACCCGCTGGTCTACGCCTTTGTAGTGTCCACAGAGGATAATGATATTTTCCATCAAGGAGCATTTATTGGCTATGGCTTGGTTAAGGGTTGTGCCATCTGGCGTCATATAGATGATATCGTCATAGTCGCGTGCAGCCTTTAAGGCGCTAATGCATTTATCGATGGGTTCGATCATCATGACCATTCCGGCACCGCCGCCATAGGGATAATCGTCCACCTGCTTGTATTTATTGCTGCTGTAGTCGCGCAAGTCGTGAAAGTGAACTTCGGCTTTGCCTCCTTCAATCGCCCGTTTTACAATCGAGGCTTCAAACGGACTGCGTAAGAGTTCAGGAAAAAGGGTGATGATGTCGATACGCATGGCGATGGCTTTTTGCAAAATTGCGGAAACTTCGCCCAAAAAAAAAGCTTTCCCGAAGGAAAGCTTCTATTTCTTACATCCGCAGGCGAATCTGCTCCCCATTTGAGGTGATATAACTGATCCATTCTACAGAGCGAATATCGTATTCTTGTAGATCGTCTATGTTGTAGATACGTTCTCCGTTGATGCCAGTGATAAGGGATCCCGCTTCGATTTGGTCTTGGAAATAAGGTCCGGCGGCATCGACGATTACTCCTTTATCTATCCCAAAGTTCTTTTGGTCCTCTGGGCTTAGATTTCTAAGGTTCATCCCCATAAATTGTGTGGCGGTACTTTTAGCTAAAGTGACTTTGAGTTGTTTTTCTTTTCCGTTGCGAAAGAGGACCACATTGACAACATCGTTAGGGCGCTTGCTTTCGAGATAGCCAGTTAGGTCAGAGAATTGCTTGATTTTGACTTGGTCAACAGATAGGATCACATCACCTTCTTGAATTCCGGCTTTAGCCGCTCCCATCCCTGGGATGACACTGCCCACATAAAAGCCTTCGTTTACAGTGATGTTGAGTTCGTCAAAGCGCTCTTTAAATTCTGGACTAATGGCGTTTCCTTGAACGCCTAATAAGCCTTTTTGGGTACTCCCATATTCAATCAAATCTTCAAAAACCTTGCGGGCAATATTACTGGGTACAGCAAAAGAGTAGCCTTCAAATCCCCCTGAAAAAGAGGTGATGGCGGTATTGATCCCAATGAGTTCTCCCTGGGTATTGACTAATGCTCCCCCGCTATTGCCGCGATTTACCGCTGCATCGGTTTGTAAAAAAGATTGATTTTTATCATCTCTTGCGTTGAGGTCTCGTGCTTTTGCGCTAATGATTCCTGCAGTGACAGTAGAGTTGAGGTTAAAAGGATTCCCAATGGCGAGTACCCATTCGCCAATTTGGGTCGTATCTGAATTCCCAAAGTAGAGGTGTGGTAGCTTGTCTTCACTTTTAATTTTTAACACGGCAATATCCGTATAAGGATCGGTACCGATTAATTCTGCCTCATAACGGACGTTGTCATTGGTGGTAACTTCAATTTTTTTGGCATCCTCAATCACGTGATTATTGGTGATGATAAACCCATCTGGAGAAACAATAACCCCAGATCCAGTGCCAATGCGTTCTCTGCTTTCTCCCCTCCCATAAAAGTATTCTAGCGGAGAAAAACGTTCTTCTGTTATAGCAGTGTTTTTAACGTGTACCACGGCATCAATACTTTTGTTTGCCGCTTCGACAAAGTCGCTGGGCGCATCGTTAAAGCCATTTAAATTGTAGGCATAGGAGGTGGGTAATTCTGGCGGACTTGCCTCGCTAATGATCGCTTCTGGGCTTTCTTGAACAAATAAAAATAAAAAGAGACTTAAACTAGTACTGATCAAGACAGCAGCAGTCAATTGTAAGAATGTTTTCATAAATCAAGTATTTTTTGTCAAAAATATAAAAAGTGTCCTAAGTTAGTAATGGCCTTTAACGACTTTTTAACAGCCAAAAAAACCTTAAAAAAATGTACCTTTGATCCATGCAAATTTGCTTTTATAAATACCAAGGTACTGGAAATGATTTTATCATGATCGACGATCGTGATGCCACTTTTCCACAAGAGGACATCGCGTATATCGCCCATTGTTGTGACCGTCGTTTTGGGATAGGCGCAGATGGCTTAATCTTGGTTCAAAACCATCCTACGGCAGATTTTAAGATGGTCTACTTTAACGCCGATGGGCGCGAGAGTAGCCTTTGTGGGAATGGTGCACGCTGTACCGTCGCTTTTGCTGCATCGCTAGGCATCATTGACAAACGAACCACTTTTATGGCGATAGATGGCTTACATACTGCCACCATAGAAGCCGATAAAACTGTGGCTTTGCGCATGCATGATGTCACTGATTTTCGCTGTGAAAAAGACCATACTTTCTTAGATACAGGCTCTCCGCATCATGTAGCCATGGTAGAAGATTTAGCTCATTTTCCGGTGGTGGAAAAGGGAAGAAGTATTCGTCGTGGTGCTCCTTATTTTGAAGCAGGGAGCAATGTGAATTTCGTCGAAAAAGTCAATGAAAACACCTTTGCCATTCGCACCTATGAGCGCGGAGTAGAAGACGAAACCCTTTCTTGTGGTACCGGAGCAACCGCTGTGGCACTTGCCATGCATAAGACCAGAGAAACTACTGCAAAACGCATTAATATCTTGGTGGAAGGCGGACAGTTAACCGTTTCCTTTATCGCAGGAGAATCCTATACAAATATTGACCTGCAAGGGCCAGCCACCTTTGTTTATCAAGGAACAATTGCATGAATTATTCCGCAATATATTTACGCGCCTTAGAGCCTAGTGATTTAGATTTTCTCTTTGCCCTAGAGAACGATCAGCGCTTGTGGACTGTATCGAATACTTTGGTTCCTTTTTCGAAATTCACCCTTAAGAAATATATTGCTCACGTAAAAGACGATATTTTTACCGCAAAGCAGCAACGCTTTGTGATTAGTGATGCTCAAAATAGCGCCTTGGGTTTAATTGATTTATACGAATTTGACCCGGTCCATCACCGTGCTGGGGTAGGCCTAGTGATAGCAGAAACGCTTCGCGGTAATGGTTTAGGAAAAAAGGCCTTAGCCCTTATTGAAGCATATGCTTTTGAGCGTTTACAGCTGCATCAACTCTATGCTGGGGTAGGAGAAGATAATCCCGCAAGTCTAGCACTTTTTAAGGCAGCTGGCTATGAGCAGTGTGGGTTGAAAAAAGATTGGAATTACTATAATAAGGAATACCATAACGAGGTGGTTTTTCAAAAAATTGCACATGTATAAAAGGAAAATTGGCTTGGCCATTATTTTGATTATTGCGGGCTTTGGTTTGTATTTTACTTATACTTTTTATCGGGTGTTCTTCTTACCGAATACGGCTTTCGAAAATAAAACCTCTTATGTATTTATCAATACGGGAAGTGATATAGAAAGCCTATTGGGAAAATTAGCTCCCTTACTGAACTCTTCTGATGATTTTCGCCTTGCGGCGGAAAAGAAAGGCTATGCCACGCGAATAAAAGCTGGGAAATACGCCATCGATAAGGGAATGAGTAATAATGATTTGATCAACCGCTTACGCGGAAAATCCCTCCCTGTAAGGGTGATTTTTAACAACCAAGAGCGATTAGAGGATTTAGCCGGTCGAGTTGCACAGCAGTTAGAAGCAGATAGTTTGGCTTTTTTAACCCAAATGCGCGAGGCCGATTTCTTAGCGAAGCATGGTTTTAATCAAGATACCGCGCTAGCGATGTATCTCCCTAACACCTATGAATTCTTTTGGAATAGCTCTCCAAAATATTTTCAAAAACGCATGTTAACGCAGTACAAAAGTTTTTGGACGCCAAAGCGTCGCGATGCCGCCCAAAAGAAAGGCTTAAGTCCTAATGAAGTGATTACACTAGCCGCCATTGTACAGAAAGAATCCCTTAAAATAGACGAGCGTCCTTTAATTGCACAAGTCTACCTCAATCGTTTAAAAAAGAAGATGCGCTTACAAGCAGATCCCACTGTGGTTTATGCTTTAAAGAAAGAGCAAAATGATTTCTCTTTGGTTATCCGTAGGGTGCTGCGCAAGGATTTAAAAATAAAGTCTCTGTATAATACTTACCGCAATAAAGGCTTACCGCCAGGACCCATCGCTATGCCAGACATCTCTGCCATCGACGCAGTGTTGTTTCCAGCATCACATAACTACTTGTTTTTTGTCGCAGATCCTAACAAGCCCGGCTACCATGATTTTTCAATAAGTTTAAGGGATCACAACCGTAAAGCACGCAAGTATTATAGCTGGTTAAACCAGCAAAAGTTATATCGCTAGTTCTTTGTGAAATAAGAAGATAGCTGGTCTTTTTTGGAGATTTACTTCGATGTTTTTCCACTCTTTGGCAGGGGCAGTTTTAATCCACTCTGTCGGAAGGGTTAAATCACATGCAACACTCAAAAGGGTATTGGGAGAAAGGCTTTTAATCAGGTCGGCTAAAAACGGATCGTTGCGATAAGGGGTCTCAATAAAGAGTTGGGTTTGATCGTATTCTCCCGAACGTTTTTCCAAGGCTTTAATCTTGTGCAAGCGTTCTTGCTTATCAATGGGTAGATAACCATTAAAAGCAAAAGATTGTCCGTTCATCCCTGAAGCCATTAAGGCCAAAAGGAGAGAAGAAGGGCCTACTAAGGGTCTCACTTGAAAACCTTTACTGTGTGCACGTTTGACCATTACCGCACCCGGATCTGCTACCCCAGGACATCCTGCATCAGAAAGTAATCCCATGGACTGTCCAGCCGCAAGCGGATCTAAGTAATTTTGCAATTCCATAGGATCGGTAAATTTATTTAAAGGATAGAGGACGAGTTGGTCTTGTTTTTTTTGGGGCGTAATTCGTTTGATAAAACGCCTTGCTTCCTTTTCATTCTCTACAATAAAATGGGTCAAGGGCTCGATGATCTTACGTACGGTTTGGGGTAAAACTTCCATAGGAGCATTGTCCCCTAGGGTACATGGGATTAGATAAAGCGTGGGACCTTGAGAAGTTGGTGTTAGTTCTTCCATTGATCGAGAATGTATTGACAGGCTATGTGTATCTTATCATAGACAATGGCGAAGCCATCGGTTCCTCCATAATAAGGATCTTCAACTTCTGCATTGCCTAAGAGTAAACTTACCTTAGCACGATCTTCTTCTGTTCGAGCTAGTTGTAATACATTTTGCAGATTGCTTTTATCCATCACATAAATATAATCGAACTGGTCGAAATCTTCGACCTTAAATTGCCGAGCATGGTGCTGTGAAATATCAATGCCTTTTATTGAAGCAATTTCAATGCTGCGCGGATCTGGCGCTGCTCCAGTATGAAAGTTAGCAGTTCCTGCAGAATCAACTATGATGTTTTGATCAGCGACTAAATTTTGAAAAATCCCGTGGGCTAGAGGGGAACGGCAGATATTCCCTAAACAAACCATCAAGACATTTCCTGGAACCATAAGGTTTACAGGCTTAGTTTCTTGTTGAGGTCTTCGACGTATTTACGGAATTGTTTATCGGTAAATGAAAGGTTATCAACTGTCTTACAAGCGTGTAGAACGGTTGCGTGATCTCGTTTTCCAATTTGTGTCCCAATACTCGCTAGTGAGGCTTTGGTAAATTTCTTTGCAAAGTACATGGCCAGTTGGCGGGCTTGTACAATGTGACGCTTTCTGGTTTTGGATTGGAGGGTCTCCACATCCATTTGAAAATATTCTGAAACTACTTTTTGGATGTAATCAATGCTTACTTCGCGTTTGGTACTCTTGACGAATTTTTCGACAATTTCATTAGCGAGTTCAAGGGTAACATCCATTTTATTGAAGGAAGACTGAGCAATCAAGGAAATGATTGCACCTTCTAATTCTCTAATGTTGCTTTTGATGTTTTTGGCCACATACTCTATGATCTCATCTTCAATCACCACTCCATCGCGATAGAGTTTGTTTTTTAAGATTGAGACACGAGTTTCATAATTGGGCTGCTGCAACTCTGCAGAAAGTCCCCATTTAAAGCGCGAGAGCAATCTTTGTTCGATGTCTTGCATGTCAACCGGAGCTTTATCTGACGTCAAAATGACTTGCTTCCCGTTTTGATGCAAGTGGTTAAAGATGTGGAAAAAGACATCTTGTGTTCCAGATTTGCCCGAAAAGAATTGTACATCGTCAATAATCAAAACATCAATAATTTGATAGAAGTGAATAAAGTCGTTACGTGTATTCTTTTTAACAGATTCAATGTACTGCTGTGTAAACTTCTCTGCAGAAATATACAATACGGTTTTATCTGGAAACTTATCTTTGATTTGAACCCCGATGGCATGCGCCAAATGGGTTTTACCTAAACCTACATTTCCAAAAATCAATAATGGATTGAAAGAAGTCCCCCCTGGTTTATTGGCTACTGCAATACCTGCAGAACGGGCTAGGCGGTTAGAATCTCCTTCAAGGAAGTTTTGAAAATTATAACTGGGATTGAGTTGCGACTCAATTTGTAAGTTGCGGATCCCTGGGATCACAAAAGGATTTTTGAGTTGGGAGTTTAAACCACTTAGGGGTGCATCAACTTGTTGTGACTGCACTGCTGCTTGTTGGCTACTAGGAATGCTTTCGGTAAAAGGTTGCTTGTTACCATAAGTATTTTCCATTTTGATCACATAGACTAAGCGAGCAGATTCTCCTAATTCTTTTGTCAATGCAATCTTAAGGAGCTTGACATAGTGTTCTTCTAACCATTCGTAGAAAAACTTACTAGGTACTTGAATGCTCAAGGCATTTTCTGTTAATTTAAGGGGAACTATAGGCTCAAACCAAGTTTTATAGGCTTGTGGTTGAATGTTGTCTTTGATAAAAGCGAGACAATTATTCCAAGAAGTTTGAGCACTATTTTGCATTAATTTGGTTAAAAAGCTGATTTAAAGCATGTTTTGTTTATAGTTATTTCTTTCAACAAATATTGGTTAAAAAAACTGAAAAAAAAACTCCATTTGCTATTGATTTTCTTCTTTTTTTATCGCAAATTATGGCTTCATATTTTGTTTAACAAATCTTAAAAAACGTTGAAAATTCACTTTTCATCTTCTCCCATTATTGTACGTTACGGTGAAACTGATCAAATGGGAGTGGTTCATCACAGTAATTATCTTCGTTATTTCGAAGTTTCGCGTCTAGAATGGCTCACTCAATTAGGGGTTTCTTATCAAGCCATGGAAGAAGAAGGAATCATGATGCCCGTCATTGACGCTCAAATCACTTATAAAACTCCAGCAAAATTTGAAGATGCATTAATTATCAAGATTCACTTAAAAGAAGTTCCCTTAGTCAAAATGACTTTTTTCTATGAGGTGATCAATCAAAAGGATGAATTAGTTTGTACTGCTAGCACTACTTTGGCTTTTATGAATGCGAGCAATCGTCGTCCACATCGATGTCCAGAAAACTTTAAAGCTATTTTTGCTGAGGTAATAGCCTAGTCAAGCCACTGCTTAATTCTCTTGCTGCTATCCTCTTAAGATTGGGTGCTTTTATTCCTTTTTCTAATGTTACCGAAGCAGAAAAAATCCTCGCTTCATCCCATAAATCCTGATCAATAAAATGTTGCAAGGTGGTTCTTCCGCCTTCTACAATGACAGATTGGTATTTGTTCTTATAGAGGTAATCTAGCACAGCGTTTAGATAAGCAGTAGGGGAGTTGCTACTTTTTTCTCCCAATAGTTGATGGCTAAGTTGATGCGAAGGAGCCCTTTGATCAAAGACCCGCAGTGTTTTAGCTAAGCGTTTCTTTGGATCAAGTACAATCCTAGCAGGGTGATTTCCCTCTACCCATCTTGCGGTAAGTTGTGGATTGTCTTCTTGAGCAGTTTGGGCACCTATTAATATGGCGGCTTCTTCTGTACGCCATTGATGCACCAGTATTTGATCTTCTTTACTACTTAAAAAGACAGGTGCTTTTTTAGTTCTTGTTTCAGCGAGTGGGGCGATAAATCCATCTTGACTTTGCGCCCACTTTAATATGATATAGGGTCGCTTTTTTTGATGAAAAGTAAAAAAGCGTTTGTTGAGTTCTTGGGCAGCTTCTTTTAAAACCCCTTGTTTGACTTCTATTCCCACTTTTTCTAGGGTATTTATTCCACTGCCGTTGACTTGTTCAAAAGGATCTATACAACCAATGACAACCCTTGGAATGTTGTGTTCAACGATTAGATTCGAACAGGGCGGAGTTTTACCAAAATGATTACAAGGCTCTAGGTTGACATATAGGGTGGCGTGTTTCAATAAAGACTTGTCTTTTACACTGGCGATCGCATTTACCTCTGCGTGAGGAGTTCCTGCTTTTTGGTGCCAGCCTTCGCCGATGATGGCGTCTTTATAAACGACAACGCTTCCTACCATGGGGTTAGGGTATGTCTTGCCCAGTCCTTTTTTCGCTAGGTCTAAACAGCGTTGCATAAAGAATTCGTCTTTGTTATATTCCTTTTTCAAAAGCCTTTAGAAAGTGTTATTTTAGCCTATAATTGTTAGCAAAGGTAAGAAGATATGGTCAGCATACGCGAAGTTAAAGAAGAAGATAATGCTGCTTTAGGGGCTGTGATTCGTCAAGTATTGATTGATATTGGTGTGCCAAAGGTAGGAACTGCCTATGCAGATCCTGAATTAGATTTTATGTTTCAGGCATACCAGAAAGAGCGTTCTGCCTATTTTGTGATTGAAGAAGAAGGTGTTGTTTTAGGGGGAGCAGGTATTGCCCCTTTGACTGGAGAAGATCCCAGTATTTGTGAATTGCAAAAGATGTACTTCTTATCAAATGCAAGGGGAAAAGGTTTGGGGCAAGAAATGATGAATCATTGTTTGGCTTTCGCCAAAGCGCAAAACTTCGAATTGTGTTATCTAGAAACCCTTCCTTATATGAAGGCTGCTCAAAAACTCTATTTAAAGACAGGCTTTGATTATATAACGGGTCCCATGGGCAATACTGGGCATACCTCTTGTAATGTTTGGTTAACTAAAGCATTGTAATGACCTTAATAGAACACAGGGATTATTTTAGAACGCAATTGTCTCGCCACTACCAGCAGGCAGAAATAGACGATGTTTTTAAGCGTTGCATTCAACATTGTTTTTCGTGGTCTGCTGTCAAGATAGGACTAGAGCCTCAATACGAATTAGCAGAAAAAGAAGTGGAACAACTCCATCAAGTTCTAGCGCTCTTGTCACAAGGAACTCCGTTACAATATATCTTAGGCACAACGACTTTTATGTCATTAGATTTAAAGCTAAGTCCCGCGGTCTTGATTCCGCGACCAGAGACAGAAGAGTTGGTAGAGTGGGTACTTGAAAATCATTCCAACGAATTGCTTGAGGTGTGGGACCTTTGCAGTGGATCGGGTTGTATTGCATTAGGGCTAAAAGCCCAAAGAGATCAATGGTCGGTTCATGGCTATGAACTGAGCGAAGCCGCAATCGAAGTGGCGCAAATTAATGCGCAAGAGAACAACATGTTTGTGTCTTTTGAACAGCAAGATGTTTTGCAGTGGAAACTTACAGGGGCAAAAGTAGATTTAATCGTTTCTAATCCACCCTATGTGTTGCCCTCTGAAAAAAAGAAAATGCATATTAATGTCCTAGAACACGAGCCAGAACTTGCTTTGTTTGTTCCAGAGGAGGAACCTTTATTGTTTTACCGCGAGATCCTTTGGCTTGCCTCAAAACAGTTGAACCCAAATGGGAAGGTGTATTTTGAAATTAACCCTTTATTGATCACAGAAATGATTGCGTTAGGAAAAACCACTGGCTTTGCCCATACAAAAGTGAAAAAAGATATCTTTGGGAAGGATCGTTTTATCCAATTTAGTAACCATGACGTTTGAAGAAAGAATAATACAATTACGCGATCAATTACATCAGTACAACCACGCTTATTACAATGAGGATAAGAGTTTGGTGAGTGATTTTGAGTTTGATCAATTATTAAAAGAGTTACAAGCTTTAGAAAAAGCGCATCCAGCATTACAAGACCCTAGTTCTCCTACCCAAAGAGTGGGAGGGAGTGTGACCAAAAACTTTCCCACCCTGTTGCATGCAGAACGAATGTATTCGCTAGACAACACCTATTCTCCCGAAGAATTAGGGGAGTGGATTAAACGCATTGAAAAGATTTATGGTGCTCCTATTGAAGACTTCACCTGTGAGTTGAAATTTGATGGTGCTTCGATTAATATGACCTATGTCAACGGAACTTTGCAAAAAGCAGTTACTCGAGGAGATGGAACACAAGGGGATGAAGTTACGGCCAATGTCAAAACCATCAAGAATGTTCCTTTAAAATTACAGGGGGATTATCCGGCAGAATTTGATATACGCGGAGAGATTATTTTGCCCTTAGAGGGGTTTAAACAATTAAATGAAAAGCGTTTAGCTGCAGGAGAAGAAGCCTATCGCAATCCGCGAAATACGGCATCGGGCTCGTTAAAGTTGCAAGATAGTGCAGAAACAGCCCAACGTCCATTACAGTGTTTTTTCTATGCATTAGCCGGGGAATTGCCTTATGCCACCCACTGGGAGTCTTTGACAAAAGCACGCAGCTGGGGTTTTACCATTCCAAAGAGTATGCAGCCGGTTTCTTCTTTAGATGAAATGCTCGCTTATATTCAACATTGGGTAGAACAGCGAGAAAAACTCCCCTTTGAAATAGATGGGATTGTGATAAAGGTCAATGATATTAATGTACAATCGCAATTAGGTTTTACGGCAAAATCTCCCCGCTGGGCCATTTCTTATAAGTTTAAGGCAGAGCAGGTGAGTACTCGTTTAAATTCTGTGAGTTATCAAGTAGGCCGCACGGGAGCAATAACTCCGGTGGCTAATCTCGAACCAGTTCAGTTGTCAGGGACAATTGTCAAAAGAGCCTCTTTGCACAATGCAGATCAAATTGAAAAATTGAACTTGCGAATAGGAGACAGTGTTTATGTAGAAAAGGGCGGAGAAATTATTCCCAAAATCATGGGCTTTGATCCTGCAAAAAGAGGTGCCCTCGAAGATGTGATCCATTATATAACACATTGTCCTGATTGTCAGGCTCCATTAGAACGTATCCCGGGTGAAGCCCAGCATTATTGTGTTAATGATACTCAATGTCCCCCGCAATTAATTGGGAAAATTCAGCATTTTGTGAGCCGTAAAGCCATGGATATTGATGGGATTGGGGCAGAGACGATAGCTTTGTTATTTCAGCAAGGCTTGATTTACAATATTGCCGATTTATATCGTCTCGAAAAAGAGCAATTATTGCCCTTAGAACGCATGGCAGAAAAGTCGGTAGACAACTTAATCGCAGGGGTCGCAGCTTCAAAGCAGCAGCCATTTGCCAAAGTTTTATTTGGACTAGGGATTCGCCACGTGGGCGAAACAGTGGCAAAACGTTTAGCAGCACACTTTGGGTCGATGCTTGCCTTGCTGCAAGCCAGACAAGAAGAATTGCTTGCTGTAGAAGACATAGGCGAAAAGATTGTAGAGAGTCTAAACACCTACTTTATCAATCCCGACAACCAACGAATGATACAAGATTTAACCGATTTTGGTCTATCCATGGAAGTAGAAGTAGTAGAGAAAGCCTCTTCTAAACTCGAAGGGAAAACCATCGTGGTTTCTGGGGTGTTTGAAAAGGTGTCTCGCAATGAACTCAAGAAAATGATAGAGGATAACGGAGGTAAAGTTGGCAGCTCTATTTCTTCAAAAACGAGTTTTGTTGTTGCAGGAGCTTCGATGGGACCGGCGAAAAAAGACAAGGCAAATAAGTTAAATATACCCTTGATCAGCGAAGATGACTTTCTGAAAATGTTATAAAACAAACATTTTGAATATTTATGAAACAATTGACTTTTACTTGTAAAATCAAGCGGTAGTTCATTACATTTGCATAAATTATAAAGATTGTTTAAAAAGTTTTGGCATAGACGGGCAGCAAAGAAAAGTTTGTACACTTCTATAGAAGAGAAGAACTTAACCCGTGCTTTTAAGATTAAACACGTTCGCGTTATATTAGATTCTTCTCTAGAAATAGAGCAGGAATTTTTTAACTCCTTAGCGAAAGCTTTTGGGATACCGCAGGTAAACATTACAGTATTTGCCTTTAGGGGGTCGAATGAGATTGAAAAGCAATACGCACATTTTTTTGATCCAAAGAAGGTGAGTTACTTTGGTCAATTTCAAGGGAATCAAGCCTCGATATTAGAAAAGGAAGTGGATCTACAGATTAACTATTTTAATCGAAATGATCTCTACATGGAATGGGTAAGCGCGTTTGCAAAAAAGAAACTCAGTGCCGGGTTTCTAGGGGTAGATCAGCGATTAAACGATATCATATTTGATTTCCCTCCCACAGATATTAATACTTTTAAAGAAGAATTGGTCAAGTATTTGACCATTTTAAAAAAGCTATAGCATGGATGATTTTAGAGGAATAGGAGTAGCCATGATCACCCCTTTTACTGCAATGGGGGAGGTAGATTACAATGCCTTAGAAGCTCTTGTTGAACACTATATTCAATCGGGAATCGATTTTCTTGTTGTGCAAGGGACAACTGCAGAAACGGTTACTTTAACCAAGCAAGAACAGGAAAATCTTGCGCAAAGAGTGGTTGAAATCAATGCAGGTCGCCTGCCCCTCATGTTAGGTAAAGGTGGCAATAATACAAGTGCCCTAGTAAATGATCTAAAAACGTCTAATTTATCTGGGTACAGTGCGATTCTTTCAGTTTGTCCTTATTACAATCGACCTAATCAAGAAGGGATTTTTCAGCACTTTTCTGCAGTGGCAGAAGCATCTCCATTGCCTGTTATGTTATACAACGTTCCAGCTAGGACCGGTGCAAGCATAGAAAATGCAACAGTAATTCGCCTTGCTGGAGCGAATAAAAATATTTTTGGGATTAAAGATGCTACTGGAGATATGAACTCTGGGAAAGCCTTAATCGAAGCATTGCCAGATGATTTCTTAGTCACCTCTGGAGACGATTTAACAGCATTGGATTTAGTTACCCGGGGTGGTGTAGGCGCAATTTCTGTTATCGCTGGTGCTTTTCCAACTAAATTTTCTGAGATGATTCAACAAGCTCGCAAAGATGATCTAACGATCCCTAGAACGATAGAAAAAGAGCTTTTACCTTTTATTGACTTAATCTTTCGGGACGGTAACCCTACTGGTTTAAAGGCTTTGATGTCTCTACAAGGGAAATGTGATAATGTGCTTAGACTCCCCTTAGTTGCTGCGAGTGATTCATTATTTGACGAAATTAAATGTCAGTTTGATGCATTGACAACGAAATGTTAAATGTGTTTTGAAAGCATTCCAAACACTACATTTACATTAATTTCATATTCCTATTATTTTAACTAAATTTGCAGCATGTTAAAAATCACTCGGTTTATCCTTCTTGCCGTTATTTTAATAAGTTTTACAACAGCTTGTAATTCTTATCAAAAAATGCTCAATAACCCAGATATATCTGCCAAGTACAAAGCGGCAGAGGCTTACTATAATACGGGTGAATACAGAAGAGCTAATCGATTGTTTGAACAGATTTTGCCTTCTTATCGCGGGAAGCCTCAAGCGCAACGTGTTGTGTTCTTTTTTGCCAATTCTTATTTACAGATCAAAGACTATTATCTAGCCGCTTACCAGTTTGAAAGTTTTGTGAAATCGTATCCCAAGAGCAACAGAATGCAAGAAGCGTCTTTTTTAGCCGCTAAATGTTATTATAAACTTTCTCCAAATTACAGTTTAGATCAAGCGAATACAAACGATGCCCTTGATAAACTGCAGATCTTTATTGATAATTATCCAGACTCTGAATTTCTTGCTGAAGCAAATACATATGTACAAGAGCTTCAAACTAAATTAGAAAAGAAAGATTTTGAGATTTCGAAGCAATATCACACCATTCGCGATTACAAATCTGCAATCAATGCCTTTGATAACTTTATATCCACTTATCCTGGAACGCCTTTTAAGGAAGACGCATTATACTTCAAGTTCCTATCTTCTTATGAAATTGCCACAAATAGTGTGATCATGAAGAAGTTAGAACGCCTAAAAGGACTTCAAAATATTTACGATACTTTAACGCGTTATTACCCAGAAACGCTTTTTCTTGAAGATCTTGATGGTAAAATGAGTCGAGTTGTAAAAGAAATCGCACTTTTAGAAAAAAACAATATAGCAATAACAAAATAATTACTATGACTAAGTACAGAGAATCTAAAGCCCCTTCATCAACTTCAACTTATGACAGAAATCAGGTTGAAGAAGAAACACAAAACATTTATGAGGCAATTTCGATTATTGCAAAACGTTCGACTCAGATCAATTTAGACATCAAAAAAGAATTGCACGAAAAACTTGATGAGTTTGCAACGCACAATGATAGTCTTGAGGAGATTTTTGAAAACAAAGAACAGATCGAAGTATCTAAGTTTTATGAAAGTTTACCAAAGCCTCACGCCCTGGCGGTAGAAGAGTGGTTAAACGATCGCGTTTATCACCGTAATACTGAGGAATAAACGCAATGTCTATCCTCAGCGGAAAGAAAGTCCTTTTAGGGGTTACAGGAGGCATTGCCGCCTATAAAACCCCTTTAATTGTACGTTTGTTAATCAAACAAGGCGCTGAGGTGAAGGTAGTAATGACACCATCTGCTACCGATTTTGTTACCCCATTAACCCTTTCTACCCTCTCGCAAAATCCTGTGGTTTCGACCTTTACTGCAGAAGGCGAAGGGGATCATCCCAACTGGAATAATCACGTCGAACTAGCCCTATGGGCAGATTTAATGTTGATTGCACCTGCAACTTCAAATACCATTTCTTCAATGGTCAATGCCCGTTGCAATAATTTACTTTTGGCGTGTTATCTTTCTGCACAATGTCCCGTTTATATTGCACCTGCAATGGACTTAGATATGTATGTGCATCCCGCAAATCAAAAGAACATGACACAGCTTGAACGCTTTGGACATGTGATTTTCCCTGCCCAAGAGGGCTTTCTAGCCAGTGGCTTTGAAGGGAAAGGAAGAATGATGGAACCTGAAGCGATAGTCACCGCTTTAGCGCAATCTTTAGCAGAAAAAGCTCCGCTTTACGGGAAAACAGTACTGATTACTGCAGGACCTACCTTTGAAGCAATTGATCCTGTTCGGTTTATTGGGAATCACTCCTCTGGGAAAATGGGTTTTGCCTTGGCAGAAGAAGCCGCTAAACTAGGAGCGAAGGTTGTTTTAGTTAGTGGACCAACCGCCTTAGGAACAATAAATCCAACGATAAAACTTGTGCCAGTAGTTTCTGCTCAGGAGATGTTTACAGCTGTTTTTAAACATTATGACACCGTGGATATCGCCATTGCTGCTGCCGCGGTGGCAGATTTTACCCCGACTAATCCTGTCGATCAAAAGATCAAGAAAAAAAGTGGTCTCCTAGAGATAAATCTCAAACCCACTTTAGATATTTTAGCCGAAATGGGAAAACAGAAAAAAGCACAGTTCCTTTTGGGCTTTGCCCTAGAAACCCAAAACGAGTTAGAGAATGCGATAGCAAAATGCCAAAAGAAAAACGCCGACGCTATTGTGCTTAATTCCCTCAATGATCAAGACGCAGGTTTTGGTGGAGATAAAAATAAAATTACCTTTATTCGAAAGAATGGTACAACCACTGCTTTTGAATTAAAAACAAAAACAGAAGTAGCGGCGGATATTTTTGCCCAAATCATTGCTTCTATATGAAAAAAGTCCTTGTTTTATTTTTGTTAACTGCAACCCCCTTGACTGCGCAAATTATCGATTGCCGTTTTGTGGTCAATGCAGACCTGGTTAATCAAACTAACCAGCAAGTCTTTGAAACCCTAGAACAATCTTTGAACGAGTTCATTAATGCAAAAGCATGGACAGATGAAACTGTAGACAATAAAGAAAAGGTGCGCTGTAGTATGGTGCTCAACTTAACGGGCTTTAATGGTTTGCGCTTTGAAGGTACCCTGCAAGTGCAGGTAGAGCGTCCTGTGTATCAAACCAATTATAATTCACCCATTTTTAATTTCTTAGATAAAGACATTGTCTTCTCTTATCAAGAATATCAACCCTTGTTCTATAATCCAGCAACTTATGAGTCAAACCTTATATCCCTCATTAGCTTTTATGTTTTTGTCGCCCTTGGCTTAGAAGCAGATTCTTTTGCCTTGAGAAGTGGAACACCTTATTTTAAGGAAGCTCAGCAAATTCTCACTTTAGCGCAGCAAAATGGAATTACAGGTTGGAATCAGCGCGATGGGAATAGAAATCGATTTTGGCTAATCGATACCATGCTGTCGAATACTTTTCGTGAATACAGAACAGTTCAATACCATTACCACCGCGATGGAATGGATCAAATGAATGAAAACCCTCAAGCTGCTAAAGAGGCGATTGTACAGTCCTTAGGGCGATTTAATGCCTTGTACAGCAGACGCCCAAATGCTTTGTTGATTCAAACTTTTTTTGACGCTAAAGCAGACGAAATCGTCGATCTGTTTTCTGATGGCCCTAAAGTTGAATTCGATCAAACCCTTACCACACTCAATAAGGTAGCGCCTTTCTTTGGGCCAAAATGGAAAAGGATTAAATACTGATTGTTTTCTTTGCCTTTGCGCAATCGTCCTAGTATATTTGAATTAAATATTCAAGCCTTTTTTGTGTTAACTGAATTAACCATCGCCAATTTTGCCTTAATCGATCACCTAGAGGTTAATTTCTCAAAGGGAATGACTAGCATTACCGGTGAAACAGGGGCTGGGAAGTCCATACTCTTAGGAGGACTCGCACTGGTGCTGGGGAAACGGGCGGATTTATCCACTTTAAAGGATAAATCCAAGAAGTGTTTCGTCGATGCAACCTTTTCAATTAGTGCCTATGATCTAAAAGCTTTCTTTGATTCGGTGGATTTAGATTATGAACCCATTACAAGTATTAGAAGAGAAATTATACCCTCAGGAAAATCCAGAGCTTTTATCAATGATACTCCTGTTACCCTAGATGTTTTACAACAGTTAGGTGACCGTTTGATCGATGTTCACTCACAACACCAAACCCTCTCTGTAACCCAAGAAAGCTATCAATTAGAAGTATTAGATGCCTTAGCACAAAATGGTCCAATACTAAAGTCTTACCAGCAAGAAAGAGAACGTTATACTGCTTTAACCAAAGAAATTACTTTCCTTCAAAGCCAAAAATCTTCTTTAGAAGAAGAGCGCGACTACAATCGATTTCTGTTAGAAGAACTTCAAAAAGCCCCATTAGAAGAAGGAATTCTTGAAAAACTTGAAGAAGAAATTCAACAATTAAGTCATGTAGAAGAAATTGAAATGCAACTCTCTAAATCCCTGCAGATTATTGAAGAAGAACAAATTGGTATTCAGGTGCAATTGACAGAAGTTCGCAATGCCATGCAAAAAGTTGCTGGGATAAGCGATCATTATCAGCAACTATCTCAACGTCTAGACAGTTTATTGATTGAATTGAATGATGTCGCAGCAGAACTTAATCAATCCTTAGAACAATTAGAAGCAAATCCCGCTCGCTTAGAAGTAGTTAATGCTCAATTTCAACTTTTAAATGACTTGATGAAAAAGCATCAAGTTCAAACCATCCCAGATTTAATTGAGAAAAGAGCGGTATTAGAAGAAAAAGACATTCAAACCGCTACCCTTGATGAAACTGTCGTAAAGCTAATCGCACAGCAAAGTAAAAGCATAGAACAGTTGGATCTGTTAGGTGGACAATTGAGAGAAAATAGAGCAGCCGTAGTCCCTAGTTTTGTCGATCAAATGACTAAAATTCTAGCGCTATTAGGTATGCCAAACGCTCGTTTTAAGCTTGATCTTCACCCAGTAAAACAGTACCTAGCCCACGGAAAAGAACAACTTGAATTAGCCTTTTCTGCCAATAAAGGCAGTGATTTTGGTTCTTTAAAGAAAGTCGCTTCTGGGGGAGAATTGTCGCGTATTATGTTAGCGGTAAAAGCCATCCTTTCTCAGTATAAAACACTTCCCTCAATTATTTTTGATGAAATAGATACGGGTGTATCTGGAGAAGTTGCCCACAAAATCGCTGAGATCATGCATCATATGGGGCAATACATGCAAGTAATTACCATTACCCACCTGCCACAAGTAGCTGCAAAAGGAGCCCATCATTTTAAGGTCTTTAAAGAGACCAAAGAGGGCAGTACCTTTACCCAGCTAAAAAAATTAGCCGCACAGGACCGCATCTCAGAAGTTGCCCAAATGTTATCTGGAGAGGCCCTTACAGAGGCAGCTTTACAACACGCTAAAGAGTTGTTGAATTAACGTATATTTACAATCGAATTTTAAACCATTATTGATATGTCCCACAACTTGTTAAAAGGGAAAAAAGGAATTATTTTTGGCGCATTAGATAGCCAATCAATCGCATGGAAAACAGCAGAAAGTGTCCACGCACAAGGCGGAGAAATTGTTTTGACAAACGCTCCAGTTGCTTTGAGAATGGGAACCATCAACGAATTAGGAGAAAAGGTTAATGCTCCCGTCATCCCGGCAGATGCGACTTCTCTCGCTGATTTAGAACAACTCATAGATCAAGCCATGGAACACTTCGGTGGGAAAATTGACTTTGTTTTACACTCCATCGGAATGTCTGTCAATGTTCGAAAAGGAAAGCACTATACAGCTTTAAACCACGACTGGATGCAAAAAGGTTGGGATGTTTCAGCCGTTTCTTTTCACAAATTAATGCAAACTCTCTATGCAAAAGATGTGATGAATCAGTGGGGAAGTATTGTCGCATTGACCTATATCGCTGCACAAAGAACTTTTCCTAACTACAATGATATGGCAGATAACAAAGCTTATTTAGAGTCCATCGCTCGTAGTTTTGGATACTATATGGGGAAAGATAAAAGCGTTCGTGTAAATACCATTTCACAATCACCCACTTTAACCACCGCGGGACAAGGGGTAAAAGGATTGGACGGATTCTTAACTTACGCAGAGAAAACTTCTCCGCTAGGAAACGCTACCGCTAGCGAATGTGCAGACTATACCGTGATGATGTTCTCTGACTTTACTAAAAAAGTAACCATGCAAAACTTATTTCACGATGGTGGATTCTCTAATACTGGAGTGAGCCAAGAAGTAATTGATTCCTTGCAATAATATAAATTAACATGAAGAAAGAGCCTGCCTTGTTTACCTCATTGCAAAGGGCTTCAATGGATAAAGGCAGGTCTAAATTCTTTTTGTTTTTTCTCTTATTTTCTTTCATTCTTTGGTTTATCGCAAAATTTTCCAAAGAGTATACCGAAGTCATTTCCCTAGAAATGACCTTCGAAAATGTTCCCCCTACAATTATCCCAATTGTAAAAAGTCCTACTAATATAGAGTTTACCTTAAAAGCAACTGGATTTCAATTCTTGTATTATCAATTTTTAGACAATCGTTTAAAAATAGATGCTCAAGAAGCTGATTTTGATTCGGGTAGGGCTGAATTACCCATCGCTGCTCAATATCAAAACCTCAAAGAACAATTGCTAGGGGATACACAAATCATCAACTATTTCCCTGCGGTGATTGAGTTTGATTTCCAAGAACAGACCTCACAGAAATTCCCAGTAATTTCTCCTGAATTTAAAATAGCTTTGGGCTATTCTGCTGTTTCAATTCAATTTGAACCAGATAGTATCGACCTTATCGGACCGATGAATCAAATCAATGCCATTAAAGAAGTACAGCCATTGTTCACGATAGATGCACCCATTGAAGAAAGTTTTGAAACAATGATTGCTCTACCAGATATGGGAGAACTTATCTCATTAAGTAATCAAAGAGTCTTGATGAAAGTCGTCATCGACCGTTTTTCTGAAGCAAAGTATCAATTGCCAATCAAGATGATCAATGCCCCACAAGAAGGGGTGTTTAAGTTTTTCCCGACCAATGTTTCCATCACTTTGTCGGCACCATTAAATAGTTTGCGCGATATTACGCCAGAAGATTTTCAGGTAGGCATTGACTACAATCAACTTTCAGCGAATAATAAAAGTGTAAAGCTTAAAGTTTATAGCGCTCCAAAAGGGGTTACCAACATGCGACTCGAACCAAAAGAAGTACAATACTTAAAGCGACAATAAGATGCCAAAAATAATCGGACTTACTGGAGGTATAGGTAGTGGAAAAACTAGAGTGGTCAAAGTCTTTTCAGATTTAGGGGTGCCTTGTTATATTGCAGATAATGCCGCAAAAGAATTGATGGCCAAGCAGGCTTCTCTTATAAAACAGATCAAGGATTTATTTGGAGCAAAAGCCTACAATACACAGGGTTTAAATCGTGCTTATATCGGAGAAGTTGTTTTTTCTGACCCACAAAAACTGCAAGCCCTCAATGCCATAGTCCATCCTGCTGTCGCAAAAGATTTTTCACTTTGGCTTGCCCTCCAAAAAGCCCCTTATGTCATTAAAGAAGTCGCTATTTTATTTGAAACCGGTGGGTATAAGGCGATTGATCAAACGCTGTTAATTACCGCGCCTAAAGAAGTTCGACTGCAAAGAGCTATGCAAAGAGATCAAGTGGCGAAAGAAGTGATTTTAGCACGAATGAATCACCAGTGGGAAGATGAACAGCGCATCCCATTAGCAAACCACATTATCAATAATGATATTTGGGAGGAGACCCTAAAAGAAATAAAACGACTCCACACTTATTTTCTTTCCTTATCATTGCATTAACAAAGCATTAGCATAATTAAACCCGAAATTTCATCACCTTTGCAGTGCTATATTGATTTAGTTTAATGAAAAAATCCTACTTCTTAGCGTTAATGATTTTTATGATCCTCTCGGTTGGTGGGATCATACTCATTCAATGGTACTTTATCTATACTTCAATAGACAATCGTGAAGAAGAGTTTTCTATGGCAGTAAAAGCCTCTCTTAGTGCGGTAGCACAAGATATTCAAGAAAACGAATTGCTGCACTATATCGAAACTTTTGAAAAAATAACCGATACCATCGATCAACCCGATAGCTCTGTCCTAGGAAATTTTATCTTTTATGATAGCGACGACGAATCGAATCTCTCTTCCCTCTTAACCTTTGGTATCCTTCAAGAAGATTACAATATCCCCTTACCTGGGAATACAAACGGAGATGTCACAAAGGTGTCTGATTTTAAGGGCTTAGAAACCCGTACAATCTTTAAAGAGGCCTTTGATCGCGAAAACAGGAGAACATTTTCCACCAATAAATTCGAGCGAATTCAACGCATTACCTCATTAGAAAAGGCAACCTTCTCTTCTGTTTTTTCCAATATAGCCAACACCTTCCCCATTCATAAAAGATTAGATTCTTATGAATTAGAATACATGCTCAAAGATCAATTTACAACCAGAAATATAGAAACACCTTTTGAATTTGTTGTTTTAAGTGAAGGTCTTGCGACCAAAGTAACTTCGAATAATTACCTCGAAGCCCAGTCTGGACCGCAATACAACATCCCCATTTTTGTCAACGAAGAAGGGGCAAGTACCTATGACCTTATTGTGTCCTTTCCTAAAAAGAATAGTTATGTCTTGTCTTCTATTATCGGGGTGGCGAGTTTGTCTTTTGTCTTGACACTTTTGATCGTCATTCTTTGCGGGATTTCCTTATATCAAATCTTACGGCAGAAAAAAATCTCTGAAATTAAATCTGACTTTATCAACAATATGTCGCATGAATTCAAGACCCCCATTGCGACCATCAATTTGGCCATTGATGCCATTGAAAATCCCATCAACATCAAAGACGAAAAGAAAGTAAGTCGTTACCTAAGAATGATGCGAGAAGAGAACAAACGCATGCAAGACCAGGTAGAAACGCTCTTGATGATTTCTCAATTAGAACGCGGAACCACCCCTATGGAACTAAGCACTATTGATATACACGAAATCATTGAAGAAGCCATAAGTCATGTCGCATTAATTGTTCAAAATCGCTCTGGAATGATTTATAAACATTTAGAGGCAACTTCAACGATTGTTTCTGCGAATAAAAATCACTTTACCAATGTTTTAACCAACTTGCTGGATAATGCCATTAAGTATTCTGAAGGCTCCCCCATCATTGAAGTGAGAACCTGGACAGAAGAAGAGCAGATTTCTATCGAAATCAAAGACGAGGGCATCGGGATGGATGCAGAGACCCTTCAATTGATTTTTCAAAAGTTTTATCGCGAACAAGGCGGTAACGTTCACAACATTAAAGGCCACGGATTAGGATTGTCATATGTAAAAAAAATCCTTACATTACTTAATGGCACAATTCATGTTAAAAGTAAAAAAGGCAAAGGATCCATATTTTTAATTCAATTGCCCTTAATCAATAAAAAGTAAATCCCAATCGAATGAAAACAAGCAACCGTCGCATTTTATTAGTAGAAGATGATCCCAACTTTGGGAGCATATTAAAAGAATATCTCATGATCAATGGCTATGAAGTTACCCTTGCTAAAAATGGTATCGAAGGCTTTGAAAAATTTAAAAAAGAAGATTTTGACCTCTGCTTGTTAGATGTTATGATGCCTTATAAAGATGGTTTTACCCTCGCAAAAGAAATTCGTGAAAAGAATGAAACCATCCCCTTGATCTTCCTCACTGCTAAAACCATGAAAGAAGATGTTTTAAAAGGCTTTAAAATAGGGGCAGATGACTATCTCTCTAAACCTTTTGATTCTGAAGTCTTATTGGCTAAAATCAAATCTATTTTAAGCAGAAGAGCTGCTCCAGCCGCAGTTGAATCTGATGAAATGGAGTTCTCCATAGGGGATTTTAATCTCAATGCTAAATTGCGCTTATTGACCTATAAAGAAACTGACCCCATCAAATTATCGCCAAAAGAAAATCAACTCCTTCGCCTTTTAGCGCTTCATGTAAATGATTTAATGCCGCGCGAAAAAGCCTTGAATAAAATTTGGCGGGATGATAACTATTTTACGTCTCGTTCAATGGATGTTTATATCGCAAAATTGCGAAAGTACCTCAAAGAGGATAGTAAGGTGGAAATCTTAAATATTCACGGAGAAGGTTTTAGACTAGTCGTAGGGGTTTAAACCTATCCTCTAGGGTGAAAGGCCTGTAAACTGTTAGATAAATGCTGTATGTCTAAGTGCATATACACTTCTGTGGTAGTAATGTTTTCATGACCCATCATTAATTGAATCGATCTTAAGTCAGCTCCATTTTCTAATAAATGTGTCGCAAACGAATGCCGAAAAGTATGTGGACTTACCTTTTTTTTAATCCCTGCTTTAGCTGTTGCTTGCCGTACAATGGTAAAGATCATGGCGCGGGTGAGTTGCTTGCCGTGTTGATTTAAAAACACAAAGTCTTGGTGTTCTTTTTTTACCGGAACATGTACCCTGACGTCTGCTATGTAGATCTTGAGTTTTTGTTTGCAGACTGCTCCTAATGGAACCAATCGCTGCTTGTTCCCTTTTCCTGTGATTAATAAAAGGTTCTCGTCAAAATGGAGATCAGATATTTTTAAGTTGATTAACTCACTCACCCTTAATCCGCTCCCATAAAGGGTTTCTAAGATCGTTTGGTTGCGGTAGCCTTGTGGATGACTTAAATCTAAAGCGTTGAGAATTTGATCAATTTCTTTTACCCCTAACACATCTGGAAGTTTCCGCCCCGTTTTTGGACTTTCGATTAAATCCATAGGGGAATCCTCGCGATAGCCCTCAAAAATGAGAAAGTTGAAAAAACTCTTGAGACCAGAAATTTGACGGGCTTGTGAACGCGCATTGACCTTTTTGGCCAAAGCATAGATATAAGCCTGGGCATCTTCTTTTTGGCAGTTGGTGATGGTGAGTCGAGGATGATAAGTTTCAACATGGTCAATAAATCCCTGGATGTCATAAGAATAGCTATTGATAGAATTCTCTGATAACCCGCGTTCTAAACGCAAATAAATTTGATAATCTTTAAGTGTATTTGCCCACTGTTGCATATTATAAACTTATTTCAAGTCCGCTTCGAGCGATATGATAGCCTTTTGCGCGAACTTCTTTACTTTCCTGACTACTTTCTTTAAGTAAGGGATTAGTGTGGTTAAAATGGATAAAATAGATCTTGTTCTTTTCTTTTGTTTCAAGAGGCTCAAAACGAGCCAGACTCTCTCTTACAAAAGGGTGGGGGATCGCTGCCATATCTCGATTGGGGAGTTCGCTTCCATCAAAGAAAGTGGCGTCTAAAAAGGCATAGTCTACTTGCTGAATATAACTTTCTATTGCCATTTCCCAACGTTCCCACTTATCAATATCTGGGATAAAGAGCGCGGTCTTGTTGGGACCTTTGATCAAATAGCCCACTGTTTCAGAATATTCATCTCTATGGGGAACCTGGATAGGAGTTACCTTAATCTTCTCGCTTATTTTTTCTTCTTTAAAAGCAGTAAGCGCTTGTAAGGCAATGTTCTTTTCACTAATTAGTTGCTCCCAGGGACCATTAGTATTTAAATACTGACGCATTTTTGGGAGGGCATAGACCGGAACCAATTCCCCGCCTAAAGCTTCCTTCCCTAAAAACATTAAACCGCTATAATGCCCCATATGCGCATGGGTGAGAAAGATACCACCAAAGTTAGACGGACTACCTGCAAGCGAATTTAATGTTTGTAGTTGCTGCGTTATATTCGGCGTAGCCTCAAAAAGATAATGCTTTTGATTTTTAGTATCGATTAAGCCTAAGGAGACCACAGCTTCTGTTTTACCCGTTTTCCACAAATCAATACAACAGTTTTTCTTACATGCAATTTGTGGGGAGCCAGCGTCTTGGGCTGTCCCCAGAACAACTAATTTAACCCCTTGAGCGATGGAGAATTGACACAGAAGCAGACATATGATGGAAGCAAATGTTTTCATTCAAGCGATATTTCTGCAGGGAAAGAAATGGCCAAAGCATTATCGGTCCATTCTTCTAAACGCATTTTTTTAAGGGGAGCATATTCTGGTGAAGGATAGAATTCATAAGCGTCTTTCCCACTGGCAAATTCGATTAAGACGGTCCAGTTGCCTTCTTCTTGTCCTTCAACAAGTACTTCTTTTTTGTTAGCAGCGAGTATTTTATCATTGTATTTTTCAAGGATGGGTTCTAGTGGGCGCCCATAGCGCTCGATGTATTCCTCATAATCCTTCACTTTCATGCGACCAAAGGAATAGACTGTATTTGGCATAAATTATTGACTTTAAATTATCTGTTCAAGATAGCCAATATTTGCCTTTTAAAACCTGACTAGAGGATGTCAATTTTTTACGGTATTTTTACCACATGAAATTAAGCATCATCAACGGACCCAATTTAAACTTGTTGGGAACTAGAGAACCGTCCATCTATGGCGCGCAATCTTTTGTGGACTATCTGGAAGAATTAAAAGAAAAATTCCCGCAGGTTGAATTCGATTATTTTCAGTCTAATATAGAGGGAGAATTAATCGATAAATTGCACATGGTGGGATTTTCTTCAGATGGGATTATCCTCAATGCTGCGGCTTATACCCATACTTCTGTAGGTTTAGGGGATGCGATCAAAGCCATTGACACTTCAGTGATTGAGGTACATATTTCTAATACTTTTGCACGAGAAGATTTTCGCCATACCTCTTATATTACCCCAAATGCGAAAGGCCTAATTCTAGGTTTTGGATTAGATTCTTATCGCTTAGCGATAGAGAGTTTTTTATAAGACTTAACGTTTTAGCACATAGTGCAAAAACATAAATAATAGCCCTATCACCAGCCCTAACCCTCCAAAAATCAGTGGCATACCCCACAAAGCATTCAGGGCGAGATAGCTGCCATGATTGATTCCAGTATGCATGTAGTCGAGAACAAATCCGCCAATTCCGTAGAGGAATCCGCAGGCAAAACCAAAGAGGAGACCAATGATCCCAAAGGTTTTAAGGGTGCTGTAAGTAGGTGTTTTCATTTTTTGAGGTTTAAAAATTCTGTTCTTATTCAATAAGTTGTTTTTTATGGCTTCGCCAAAAAAACCTGAATGGCTTCTGCTACGGCCTGGGGTTGCTCGTCACAGATAAAATGTCCTCCTTTTAAATAGGTGATATCGATGGGGTGTTCAAAAGCAGTTTCGGCTTTATAAAGAAATGCCTTGATGATCACTGGGTCGAGTTCCCCGTGGATGATATGAGTGGGAACTGTATTTTTTTTATTAAGATAGGTTTTCCATCGCTCTCGGTCTTTTGGGATAGCGCGATATAAATTCGCCCCGGTGGTAATGGTATGAGGAATTTGATAACAGCGGGTGTATTCAGCGATGGTTTCTTCTGGGATTGGGCGACTAATCCCCCGACTAAAAAAGCGAATCCATACATCTTCTTTCCCAGCGATCAAAGCCTCTGGAAAATCTGGGATACTTTGAAAGAATTGATACCAAGAAGATTTAAACATCCCCTTGACCAATTTTTCTGAGGCCTTTTTCTTTCCTTCAAAGTTATTGATAATCATCATATTGATCAAGACCAACTTCTTAATTCGCTCTGGATGCGCTAAAGCCATTTCTTGTACTACCGCCGATCCCCAGTCGTGCCCTCCCAGATAAAAGTCCTCTATGTTTAAGGCATCTGTCAAAGCAAAAATATCTTTCCCTAATTCGTCTTTTGTGTAATACTTTAAATCTAAAGTTCTCTCACTATCTCCTAAGCCTCGAAGATCTGGCGCGATAATATAATAGCCCTTTAAAGCTTGTGCCACCTCTTGCCAACAGTAACTGGATTGCGGCCACCCATGCACAAGGATTAAAACTGGGTGACTTGCGTCTCCATAAGTGCGATAGGCGACTTTAGATCGATGAGTTTGAATATGATGTTGCATCCTTTATACGGTTGGTGAGTAAGGTTCTTTAAAGGTAAAAACTTTTTCTGTAGGGCCATTCTCTTAAAGGTAAGCCAATTGTTCTGTGGCAGCTGCAGCGCTGGGATATTCCCCCGCTTTTATCCACCACAGGGCATAATAGCAACCTTTAAAATGGTGAAACCACTTCTTTTTACGCTTCATGATTTCTAGATGCATCGCGCCATATACAAAAGACTCAAGCGAAGCGATACCTTCCCAAACTGAAATATTGATAAGCATTGAAATGTCTTGAAAAGGATTGATTTTCAACGCATTGTCTTGCTCGTCTTTAAGTCGCCAAACAAAGCCGGGACTGGCTTCTGCAATCTGATTAATACGATCGATATTCGCCACAAAGTCTGCCATGACAGGGTCGTTAAAGTCACTCCCTTTCATTTGTACTATATTGATTTGAGCTAGTTGATACATGCTTATTCTTTGGAGTATAGCCCCATTTTATTTCCCTCAGTATCTAAGAAATGAGCCATGAAGCCGTTTTGTCCTATGCTGGTTTTAGGACGGACTATTTTTCATCTAGCTGCCTCTATACTATCTAATGCAGGCTGTAAATCTTTGCTACCGTTAAGGCAAATAATAGCACCTTTATCAGAGGGTTGATAGTTGGGGCCTTGCATTAGGCATGCGCCACTAATAGCAGGATCGGTATGTGGAAAGAAGGCAGTTTTCATGCCCATGGCTTCCATCACCTTCATGTCAATGTCGAGGATAGTGTTGTAAAAAGCGGCAGCACGTTCAATGTTTTGGGTTGGGATTTCTATCCAACGGATTATATTACTCATATCGATTTGGGTTTTATACTTACAAGTTAATAATAATTCCTTCTTTAGGGTCTCTGGTACCGTTACAGACTTCTGGATGCACTTTGGCTAAAGCCTCCAAACCATCTAATTCGTTAAAGTGGAGCCATGCTCTGGTTTTTGTTGCTGCCTCAATCAAGAAACTATTAGTCTTTTCATCAAACACAGCTGGTCCCCAGTCTTTAAAGCGTTTTTCGATATGAGAAGGGGCAAAGAAGAATTTACTGCGATCGTTGATGATTCCATTTTTAGGATTAGTTTTTGCCCAGTGAGTTAAACCCACTTTAAGGGTAAAGTGCATTTTGTCTCCTAGATGTTGGTGGAGCTTCGCCAAAACTTCATTGTTTCCAGACATGTCAACAATCACGGTTGAGATAGAGGAATCGATCTCTTCTAAGTTGTCATAGCTACTTACTTTATCCCAAATCCCTAATTTTTCTACCGTTGCTAAGTTTCTTGCCGAAGTAACCCCAATGGAAGTAGGCGCATTTTGATCTTCTTGCAAGGCATAGCCTAAACCGATACTGGTTTTACTTGAGGCGCTTAAAACAACTACTTGTTCTGCCTCATGCCAATTGTTGTCTTGCAGGCTATCCCACAAGCAAAAGGAAGTGAGGTATAAAGGAAACAACAGAGAGCGCTCGCGATCTAAGGCCTTAGTATAGTTAGGTTCATTATTGACCCTTCTGTATAAGTTGTAGCCCATGGGGAGGGTTGAGCGGTGTTTGGCGCCTTCAAAAAAGCGTTGTTCTTGCACTTTTGTAGGACACATTTTTAAATGAGTGGTAGGCGGGAAGTAGCCATAAATACGGTCCCCAACTGGGATGCCGTCTGCTTTTGATTCGACCACATCGGCAAAACCCCACACGGGGATCACGCCCATACGTGAGCTGTCTTGACCTTCGGCTGGGAAGAACTCCCAATAGCGAATAATATCTCCTGTAGCTGCATAGGTGATATTGTTTGCGGTGTAGGCAAACTGGTCAATTTTAACTAAGATTTCTCCAGCTTCAATTTGTCTGTTTTCAGCAGGAGTTTCGGTCAATTGATACTTAAAAAAAGCTTTTTTATCGACTTGAAATTGCGGGTGGGTAAGGGGACTTGCGTTCATTTGATCTATTTCTTGTAAAAATTGTTGGAGTTTCATCATGGCAGGGAGGCCGTTACTTTTCATGCGGTGAAGAATCTCCATTTTAACCGGATCACTTTTATCGACACCGCGCACTAATTTACTGAAACCGTCTAGGCGATTAGCAGTCATCCATTGACGTAAGGGTTTATCGCTTGACCAGTTTAATTGATTGAGCATGGTAGCGGCTAAGCCTCTTAACCAGTCCGTGTCTTTGTCGGGTAAAGGAACCAAGCCACATAGTTTATTTTTTTCTTTGTCGTTCTTGTAATTTAATTCGACATAGGCAGTAAAAGATGCGCTAAAGGCTGGTTGATAGGAGCGTACTGTTTGTGGGATAATTAGGTTTTCTTGAAAAATGGGAATATTCTGTAAATCCTTTGGGAGGGGCGTAGCAGAACAGTCCACAAAAAGGGTGTTTTCTGGGCATTGATACATTCCATTATCAAGCTTTATAAGGTTGCCTTCAATATGCGCGACCCGTCCTTTTCGAATAAGCGTTGGGATTTTTTGAAGTAAAGCGAGTTCTTGTTTACTAACGGTAGCTCCATGAAATTGAGTGGGTTGTACGCTTTTATCCAAACGCATCAAGACGCCCTTGTCTTCCAGACGGTGAAAGAGATCTTCTAAGGAGGTCGCTTTGGCAAGTGCCTCAAATTGATTGGCTTGATTCCCGATGGTCGTCTCAAAAAAGGCTTCGGTGTTTTGTGTGGTTGCGCGGTCGATAACCCAGCTATCGCGGGAAATCACCCAGCTGATTTTTTGCGGATTAATATTATTTTCAAGTAAGTAAACAATGGCATCCATTCCTGTTTTACCACCTCCAATAATGCAGTAATGATCTGACTGATCTAATTCTTCTGGGAGCGCATTGATGGGCTTAAAATTAGTGGAATCGCTTGTTGTAAAATTAGGGGTATGGGTTGAAGGGACTTTGGTGGTTAAGTGAGAGGCTTGGACCAATTTCTTCTTTACCCTTACGGTATATTCTTCTCCGTTTTCTAATGACCTAAAACGATGATCGCCCAGGTATTCACAATTGGGAAAGTATTGTACTCTCCCGCTAGGAAGAAATTGTTCTTCCATCACCGCTTTGTAATAGGATTGAATTTCGTCTAAAGAAGAAAGACTGCCATAGCCTTCGTTTAAGCCAGCAGTTTCAATTTTTCCATTGCTTAATTCCCTTGATTTCACCCCATAAAAAGCTGCAGGTTGATGTAATGCAACAAAGGGGTAGGCGTGATTCCAGTGCCCTCCTGGAGCGGGATATTTGTCAATGATAATAAGGGTGGCGTTAGATTCTACCACCAAAACATCGGCGAAAGCCATGCCCATGGCACCACTCCCAACGATCAAATAGTCAGTTGTTAAATTCATGTTTTGAAGATAGTTAAATTCGAGGGGGAGAGGAATGGCTTTGGGTCATTTTTTTAAACCGAAACGAAGCAAAGGCTCCCACTAGCGAAAAGCCTCCAAGCAAAGCAAATACGTGTTGGTGTCCCGTAATCCCAGGGTTATTGTCCAATAAAATTCCCATCACCGGCCCCATAAAAATATCTGGCGTATAGCCAACCACCGAGATAATTCCCACAGCAGTCCCCGTAACCGCATAAGGAATATGTCCTTCTTTTACTGCAGCATAGTAAAGGGTGCGTAAGGAATAAGTTCCTATGCCTGTTATGATAACAGCAAAAATAAATAGGCCACTAAGTGGAGCATTAACTAGTCCTGAAGCAAAAAGTAAGGAGCCAATAAACAAGACCGCAAAGCCCCGGATTAACCAAAGGGCACTCGAACTCTTATCGGCAAAAACCCCCACAAGAACACAGACTAAAGGACGTAAATACATTTGGTAAGAGCCTACTTTGGCAGCATCCACTTCGTCAAACAATATTACTTCTGAGGCGTAGAGGGATAAGATATCAGTCACCTTATAGCCACAATAAGCACAAAGAACAATCACAATTAAAAGGCCTACAGTAGGTATTTTGGCCACTTGTATAATATTGCTAAGGGAGTTATTGGCTTTAGTAGTGGAAATTTCTTCTTGGGCCTCTTGTTCTTTTAAATGGAAGAAAACGATTATACCAACAAGGGTAGCCAATAGTACAGCAAAGAGTATAACATAACGGAACGCTGCTTTACGCTCTTCAAAAGAAGCACTATTGAGATCTTCTGGCAATAAGAAAGAGAAGACCAAAACTCCAATTACGCCAATCGATGCGGCGATTAACCCTCTTCCCGCTTCTAAATAACCAAAAGCACGCCCTTGTTGTGCCCCACCGCCCCAGTTACGGGTGGCTTTTATCATCGCCGACCAAAATAAAAAAATGGTCGAAAAACCCCAATATCCATAGAGCCATTGCAGACCTTGATAAGAGGGGAATTGCGCTAGGTAGATTCCGCCAGCGGCGGTCATTATTAAAGCGGTCGCCATAAGTTTTCGCGGCGGATAGCGATCGGCTAATGTGCCTCCATAAACATAAGATAAAAGCGCCACGATACCATAGGTTGAATAGAGGGTGCCAAGTTCAAAATTATTGAGTTTGAAAACATCTAAAAAAGTGGGACGAAAAATCCGAGCGATTACAAAGGGTAATAAGAAAATCGATTCTGTAGCAAATACAATTAAAAGGATTCTTGCAAAAGAAGCGAGGCTATTTTTAGAGGGTAGGATAATAAATACTGTATTGGTTTCCCCATCAAGATAAGGATTCTTTTTCAGCTAGGGGAAAGCCGACTTATAACCAGCGGCCTACTTTTTTCTTGTAGGCGATATAGTCTTCGCCAAATTGTTTTTCCATTTCAGCCTCTTCAAAAGGGATGTACCAAAGGTTAGCCGCAATGATAAAGGCCAAGAAACCATCGAGTGCGATAATATTCCCTAACACGATGGCTACGCCAAATAGTGCCATGCTAAAACCCAGATAAATAGGGTTTCTGCTGTAGCGAAAAAGTCCTGTCGTAACCAACTTTTGCTGTTGTTTAAAGGTGTTAATTTCGGTTTGTTGTTGTTTAAATAATCCTTGGATATTTCTCACCATCGCCAGTCCGCTAAAAAGGAAGATAAAGGCCAGATTATTCCATGGTTTAGGGAGATAAGCCCATTGTGTAAATAGCAAGCTACAAAGGATCATAGCGGCACAGCAGGTCAAAAAGAGAAAGGGTGGAAGGATTTTTTTGGCACAAGATTATTGGTTTTCAGTTGGGGTATTGTTGCTTCGCATGGTAAGGATTTCTGGGACGAGTCCCGCTTTGGCGTAAGCCTTAATAGCGCTTTCATTTTCGGCATAAACCTCTAGTTGTACCTCGGTATAGCCTTGGTTTTTTCCCCAGAGGATTAAATCGGTCATGATTAGGTCGTTAATGCCTCGACCGCGATATTCAGGGAGGACATACATAAAGCCTAGATAGACATAGTTTTGCGGCGCTTTATAGGCTTTGTTTTCTCGGATTAGGGCATAGCCAGAACCGACGACTTGGCCCTCGACCTCGGCAACAATCACCCGTATTGCAGGGTCCTCGATATAGGCGGCTAAATCGTAATAGCTAATTTTCCCTTTTTTGAGATTAGGCGCAAAAGGTCGCTCAAAGGAAATAAGGTCTTGTTCAAACTGCAAAAGCACCGGGAGGTCGGTCTTAGTAGCTTCTCTTAAAAGGGTAGAAAAAGTTGTTGTCATGAATGAGATAAAATCATTTCTGCTGCTTTTTCGGCAATCATATAAACGGGTGCATTGGTGTTTCCAGAGACAATGGTGGGCATGATTGAGGCATCGACTACCCTTAGGTTTTCTAGACCATGCACTTTTAATTGAGTATCGACTACTGCGGTTGCGTCTTGTCCCATTTTACAGGTTCCTACAGGGTGATAAACCGTTTCTAAGGTTTGTTTGATATGGTCGATCAAAGCCTCTTTTGAACTGCGCTCAAGCGGAAGCCCTTTTGCCTTGCTGTGTTTTTGTAGAGGCGCTTGTTCCATTACTTTTGCAGCGATTTCCCCTCCTTTAAGGAGTTGATCTAAGTCTTCTTTTTCTGATAAAAAGTTGGGTTGAATGATGGGCGCGTTGCCCATTTGTGCTGATGCCAAAGTGACCGTCCCACGACTTTTAGGATGTAATAAGGTGGGTAAAATTGTAAAGCCATCGATCTTAGGATAGGTATTGATATTATAGGCATCATAGCCGTATTGATCTCCAGTCCACATGGGGGAAAAATGAAACTGAAAATTGGCACTACCGCCCTTTTGGTTTACATCAAAAAAAGCCATACCCTCTAATGGGCCATTACAAAAGACGCCTTTTTTGTGGACAAAGTAGTTCCATGCCGCTTTGAGTTGTTGTAAGGGCGGGATATAATGGTTGATGCCCAGCTGTTCTTTTGCCACACTTGCAACAGGGTAAAAGACGTGGTCTTGTAGGTTTTTCCCTACTCCCGGGAGGGCGTGAATACAAGGAATATTATGCGCTTTGAGTTCCATTGGGTCACCTATTCCAGAAACCATTAAAAGTTGTGGGGATTGAAACGCCCCCGCCGAAACAATGATTTCTTTATGGGCCTTTACCGTCTGCGTTTTATTGCCTTTAGTATAGCTTAGTCCGACGGCTATTTTGCCTTCAAAATTGATTTTAGTGACTTGGGCTCTTGTAATGACTGTCAGGTTTTTGCGCTTTAAAACGGGCGTTAAAAAAGCAGTAGCCCCACTGGCTCGTTTTCCGTCTTTGATAGTGCTTTGTATCACTCCTGCACCTTCTTGCTTTGCCCCGTTATAGTCTTTGTTTGCTGGAATGTCTACCGCAGTACAAGAGGCGACAAACGCATCAACAAAGGGGGTTTTAAACTGGGTGGGTAGGGTAACGCTTAGTTCTCCTGTGGTGCCGTGATAGTCAGTATCTACTTGGTCTGCTTGTTGGTGTTGTTCAGAGCGTTTAAAGTAGGGGAGAACACTGTCGAATTCCCAACCATGATTGCCCAGGGAAGCCCAGTGATCGTAGTCGGCGCGATTTCCACGAACATAGGCCATGGCATTTGTGGAGCTACTTCCACCTAATGTTTTCCCGCGGGGGAGATAAATTTTACGGTTGTTGACATGGGTTTGTTCTTCTGTCCAGAAGCCCCAGTCTTGTTGGCTCTTATGTACCTTAGTGTATGCACCAGGGATATGAATATTGGGGTTGTTGTCTGGACCTCCTGCTTCTAGTAGTAATACTGTGTTTTTTGGATTGGCAGAAAGGCGATTCGCTAAAACACAACCAGCCGAACCCGCCCCAATGATAATATAATCGTACGTCATAGTCTTTCGTTAAATGACCTTTGGAGCAAAGTCAAATTCCCTTCAAGGTAAGATTTTTTTGGTTTATTCTTCCCCTACTAAGGCGAGCAGTTTTCTGCTAGGGCTAAGCGCTAAGCGACTAATGTTGTTTATTCCTTCTAGTTTTTTCCAAAGGTGGATGCCTGTTGAGGTGGTAGGATTCCATTGGTATAAGGTGTTTCCTTGCCCAAAAATCAATGTCCCAGTAGCTAACCAAGCGACGTCTTGCACGCCAGCTGGAAGCGGAAGAAGAGGTTGGATAACTTTAGTTTTGGGATCATAGCTGCTCAAGACATTTTCCCCTTCTTTTTGCTGAATAAAGCTCAGTTGCTCAGTGTTGGGGATGCGATGAAGGCTTCTCCCCACCATTTTTGCCAGAAGCAGAGGAGGGTTATCTGTTTTAACCAGCATAAGATTCATATGGTCTTCAACCAAAACGGTACACAGCAAAGTAGAAGCAGAAATCCAACGCTGGTAGCCAATTTTAAGCGGAGAGAAAAGAAGTTCTTCTTTTCCGTCAGCGGTATAGCGATACAAGCGTTGTAGCCCTGTAGTGTCTAAACGAATGGCTGAAAAGGCCTCGCTTTGAGGGATGCGTAAGGGGGAATATTCACTGCCTTGCAAGGTGTTAGTTTGCCATTCGAGCTTTTTACTGTTGATCTTGTAGCGCACTATATCGGTTTGTCCGGCTCTACTACGGGTGTAAAGCAAATCCTCATTGTCCCAAAAAGATGGCTGATTGTCATAACCAGGATTCTGAGAAATGTTAGTGAGTGTAATACGGTCTGTCGATAGGTCTAAGAGATAAACCTCTGTACTGTTTTGGGCGAATACTAAACCGCCTGACAATAGCAGATAAAGAAAGATGTTTTTCATAAGGGAAAACTAAGTATAATATTTTGAATTGCTGTGAAGCAACTTTGGCACAAGATTTTGCTGCTCGCTTGCTAAAAGAAGGAATTTATGTGATTGGCTTTTTCTACCCCGTAGTGCCAAAAGGAAAAGCGAGGATAAGGGTGCAGTTATCTGCTGCGCACAGTAGAAACGACCTAGACAAAGCCATCCAAGCTTTTGTTAAAATAGGAAAAGCACTCAAGGTGATCTAAGCACTAAAGGCAATAGGTTGTTGTGGTTTTTCTTAATGGGATTAAGGTCTTTGTGTACGGTTAGTTGCGTGTTTCAGCAATTAATTATACACGTTGTTATATTTTGAACCGAAACCAATTATTATAATACTTAAATTAAATCGATTATTATTTTACACTTTCAATTTCAGTACTTTTCGTTGCACCATCAACAGGAGCATTCTCTTTTTTAAGATGTTTATCTAAAAACTTTAGAATTCTGCTATACGATTCTATCTGATTTTCTTTTTTTACAAAACCATGACCTTCATCTTCAAATAATACATATTCTATCGGAACACCATTATTTCTAACACCAGCAACAATCTCGTCACTCTCTACTTGTAAAACTCTTGGATCTTTTGCGCCTTGTAAAACAATTAAAGGTTTGGTAACTTTTTCGGTATGAAATAAGGGTGAAATTCTTTTTAATCTTACTGAATCTGCAGAATATGGATCTCCTAATTCTAAGTACAAAGACTCTCTAAACGATTCCCAATAAGGGGGTATACTTTTTAAAGTACGCATCCAATTGGTAACACCAAATAGATTAACGCCCACATCAAACTCTTCTGGAGTATAAGTTAACGCTGCCATCGTCATATATCCACCATAAGATCCGCCAATAATTCCTATTTTATCTCCATCAATTTCAGTTTGTAACGCTAACCAATTTTTACCTTCAACACAATCTTGTAAATCTTTTTCTCCATGGTTTTTGTCATCCATTTGGTAAAAGGTTTTTCCGTAACCACTACTACCACGATTATTGACCGCTAAAACGGCATAACCATGATTAACCATATACTGAATTAAAGAACTAAATCCTTGACGTGTTTGTCCTCCAGGACCTCCATGTACCCAAACCATTGCAGGTACTTTATTTTCGCTGGTTGCTTGATGAGGCAAATAATATATGGCTGGAATTTCTGTGCCATCAAAAGACTTAAAACGAATCACTTTAGCAGTTACTAAATCTTCTGCATCTATCGCATCGTTAAGAACGTTTGTTAATTTATATTGCTCTTTTGTTTCCAAATTATAGGTGTACAAATCTGAAGGTGTATTAGAACCACCAACATACATGCGCATCAATTTTTCGTCATCGCTAAAGCTTACACTTGTGATACTTTTTTTACCAAAATCAGGTATCTCAACTGGAGACATGGTTTTAGTGTCTAATACTTCTATAGCATTTTTTCCATCTTCATTAACATAAACTATCATATAACTTCCTTCTTCGGTAAAGCTACTTCCCACAATATCCCATGATTTTTCAATAACTTTTTTCTTTTCTTTAGTTGCTAAATCATATGACATTAAATAGGAGAATTCAGCACCATCATCAGTGGTATAATAGAATATCGAATTATCTTTAGAAAAATCTTGAGCCGAATTTGCACTTTGGTTATCATTGACCTTAATCATTTCTTTAGTCTTAACGTTGTAAAGAAATAAGTCGCCATCATTAGTGTTTAATGATTTTGTCAAAACAAAATAATTCTCATCATTAGACATTCCAGAAAAACTGAGTCCACTGTCATCTTGATAAATCATTTCTGAAGAATAGTCTTCAATAGACATCGTATAAGCATCAAAATACCTTGGATTTCTTTTATTTGATCCAAAGTAGAGATGTTTATCATCTTCAGACCAACCATAAAAATTAGCTTTAGCACCTTTTTCTGGTGTGATGTCTTTTATTGTTCCATCAAGTTCTCTTACGAACAGATGATTAATTTCATCACCATTTCCATCTGCACTAAATAGCATTCTATTGTCATTTGGAAAATACGATTGTGCCCTAATAGATGTACTATCAGATTGCGTAATCGTAGTCATTTCGCCACCTTTTGTAGGAATAGTGTATACATTATAAATACCAGAGCGATTGCTTGATACAAGTAAATTACTTTTGTCTGCAGAAAAGCTTCCACCACCCACAGCCTCATTATCCATAAACTGTTCAATAGTGTATTGCTGTATTTTTCTTAGAGGCCTCTTAGTATCTTTTTTGCAAGAAAATAATATTGTTATAATTACTAATCCTAAAATTTTAGTTTTCATAATGATTGTTTTTTAATTTTTTTGTTTCCATCTAAATGTACGCTATTAAAATAAATTTTAGATGAGTAATTTTTTTATGAGGCATTGAATATAATTTCTGAATATACCCAGCCCTCTTGAGCTTGTCGAAAGAATGCGTTTATCCACCTTGTATTAATAGCGTATATCCATCATGATCCTTTGTCTTTAAAACCAATTAAAGCAATGAATCCCATCAAATTCACTGCGATAATCCAAAGCCCAATAGCGAAGGTGTACCCGCTAAAGCACCATTATTATTCCCCCAATAAGTTCATTGATGAAAATCCAGTGTTGTAGGTTAATCGATAGTAGAACGGCTTGAGCAGTTCATTTCAAATATAAAGAAAAATGTTGATTGTTAGTGGTTTGGCGTGGATGTAAAAAGCCATGACCCGTCCAGCCCTTTGATTTTAATAGGATTGAAGACTTGCATCCAAAGAATATTTATCTTTGGGCTGCGACAAACCATATCATATGCCCATACTAGCGACCAATTACACCCCCTCTTTCTTTTTTAAAAACGGGCATATCAATACCATGTACAGTTCTTTGTTTCGAAGAACCAAAGCCTTAGCCTTTAAACGCCAACGCATTGCAACCCCCGACGATGACTTTTTAGACATCGACTTGCTCGAAAATGGAAGTGATAAAATTGTGATTTTGTGCCATGGACTGGAGGGGAGTAGTGCCTCCAAATACATCCAGACCACTGCAGCTTTGTTGACCAAAAACGGTTATGCCGTTGCTGCCATGAATTACCGCTTTTGTAGCGGAGAAATTAACCGCCAACTCATCACCTACCACAGCGGCCGAACCGAAGACCTACATGCGGTCATCCAAACGGTTCTCCCCGATTACAATGCGGTCTATTTGGTGGGCTTTAGTTTAGGCGGAAACCTCGTCTTAAAATACAATGGAGATGGGATCTATGCCTTAGACCCAAAGATCAAAGCCAGTGTAGCAGTCTCTGTCCCGGTGGACCTGTATGGCTCTGCCATTCAACTGCAAGCCGTGGAAAATCGCTTGTACACCTGGCGGTTTTTACGCACCCTGTCTAAAAAGATGCAACTCAAACACAAGCAATTCCCTGACCTTGTGCCCATCGAACAATTGAAAAAGGTTAAAAAACTCATCGATTTTGACGAGTATTTTACCTCTGCCTTAAACGGCTTTAAGGATGCCCAAGATTATTATGCCAAGGCCAGCAGCAAACCATTCCTTGCTTCCATCTCACGCCCAATCCTACTTATCAACGCCCTAGACGACCCTTTTTTGTCTGACTCCTGCTTCCCTTATCTAGCAGCCGAAAACAACCCCCATTTTAGCTTAATGACCCCCACCTATGGCGGACATGTAGGCTTTGTGTCCAAAGGGGAAAACTATTGGTCTGAAGAGCAGATACTGGGCTTTTTGAAGGGGTATTAGTAGATATTAGCCTTAATATTTCTGCTCTAAAGCGGCTTGTGTTTTCTAAATATTAACGGTCTCGGGTATGCGTAGTGCGGGATTGTAATGCACTTACCTTTCAGTTTACCGTTGATTTTTATTTATGTTCATAATTTCATTTCAGCACTTAAGCCCGCATTACGTATACCCATTGTTGTGCGGTCGTACTTTTTATTTTTCTGTCCGTCAGAGTTGGCAAAGCCATACTCTTTTGCAATTTTTGGTTGTAGCGTTGGCTTGTGTGAATTGCAAATGTGTATGGCTTTAAGCGATGGCATTATTCAAACAGTTCATTAAATGGTTTCCAATTTTCAGTCAGTTTTCTTGGTGTGTAATCGTAGTCAAATTTCACTCCGTATTCCGCTTGTGGTTCCTCAACTCCGCTTACAGTTGGTTCCAATAAATACTTTTCGTTGTTGAAATAATACCATTGGTTATTCTCCAACACTACAAGTCCCCCAACATAATTTCCACCTTCTGCATTTAGCTCTTTCAGTTTGCTGGCAAGTCCTTCAGCACGACCTTCAGGGTTTTGTGCTGTATTTCCGCTTTTCGTATCAAAAATTCCAATTCTACCATCTTTGAATTTCAAAATCCAATCAGGGTAGAAGAGTGCTTCTTCTTTTTTGGCAGTGTTATAATATTTTAAACAGTAATATTCTTTTCCTGAATCTCCATTTTTAAACCACCAATCTAACTTGTCTTTTTTCTGTTCCAAGTAATTTAAAAATCTCAATTCATTATCTCGTCCTTTGTATTCTTTTTTCAAGTAAAATGGTTGAATTGCACTCAATTCAGAAGTTCCTTCATCCGTGGTCAATTCCGCATAATCTTCTGTAAATGTTTATTCTTCTTTAATTTCGAAAAGTGGTGCTTTTCGTTTTTCAATATCCTTTTTACGCTTTTCTAAATATTCTTTCTTTGCTGGATAATAAACTTTCAAGGTTTTGTGTTTTAGATTTTGCGTTACTCTCAATAGTTGTAAAACCTCTTGTTCTGAAATGATTTTGGGTAAACGGTTTTGCTTTCGTGGTCGTTCAATAGTAATATCTACCTTGGGTTGTTTCAATACCTTTTCATAGTAAAACTTAATAGCATTGATGTATTGATTTTGCGTTGAAGTACTTACTTTTTCGTGTTGAATTAAATGGAGTAAAAAAGTTTTGATATCCTTTTTTGTAAGCAAGTCAATTGATTTTTTTTCAAAGAAACCCATGAATTTATGAAAGCAACTAGAATAGGTTTTGATGGTATTTTTACTATATCGTTTTAAAATAAGCTGCTCATTATAGGCTCTGGGGAGTACGACAGAGTTCTTTGGGGGCTTTGAGATTAGATTTTTTGCAGTAGGTGTATTTGTATTGAGTTTTGAATAATCCAGATATACCTTTCCTTTTAAAGCTTGATAAAGAGTATTTAGTTGAAAATCTTTTTTTGAAAAATACCATGATTGGTGTGTCTGACTCCAACGTGCTCCGTTTTGCAACTTTATGAGTGCAATCAATTCCCGAAAGTAAGCAAAACTTGCTTTTACGATGGATTTATGTCGATGTATGTCGGGTATAAGCCGCAGGTTTTTCATGATAAGAACAGATTTGGGGTCTGTTGTTACTCAAATGTAATAAAAAAAGTAAAGCCCTCAACGTGAGGGCTCTTAAGAAAATATAGATGGAATATGTCTACAAGTGGATCACTTCATCATAAGCATCGGCTACAGCCTCCATCATTGCCTCACTCATGGTGGGGTGGGGGTGTACAGCTTTTAGGACTTCGTGTCCGGTGGTTTCTAGTTTTCGGCCCAAGACTGCTTCTGCGATCATATCTGTAACGCCAGCGCCTATCATATGGCAGCCTAACCATTCGCCGTATTTAGCGTCAAAGATCACCTTGACAAAACCATCAGAGTTTCCACCCGCCTGCGCCTTTCCAGAGGCAGAGAAGGGGAATTTCCCTACTTTGATGTCATAGCCTTGCTCTTTGGCTTGGGCTTCGGTCAAGCCTACAGAAGCTACTTCTGGGTAGCAATAGGTACAACCGGGGATATTGCCATAGTCAAGTGGCTCAACATGCTGTCCCGCGATTTTTTCTACGCAAAGGATCCCTTCGGCAGAAGCGACGTGTGCGAGCGCCTGCCCTTTGGTCACATCGCCAATGGCGTAATAACCGGGGAGATTGGTCTGGTAAAAGTCATTGACCAAAATCTTATCGCGGTCCACGGCAATCCCTACGTCTTGCAAGCCCAAGTTTTCGATATTTGTTTTGATGCCTACGGCAGAAAGGATAATGTCCGCCTGCAGTTGCTCCTCGCCCTTAGCGGTTTTGATGGTCGCCGTCACGCCCTTGCCTTTGGTGACCACCTTGGTCACTTCGGCAGAAGTCATGATGTTGATCCCCGCCTTCTTAAACGAGCGCCCTAATTCTTTGGAGACTTCTTCGTCTTCAACTGGGACGATGCGGTCGAGGTATTCTACTACGGTAACTTCTGTTCCCATAGCGTTGTAGAAATAGGCAAATTCAATCCCAATGGCACCAGAACCCACTACGATCATTTTTTTAGGTTGCTTTGGTAAGGTCATGGCTTCTCGGTAGCCAATCACCTTCTTTCCGTCCTGCGGCAGGGCAGGGAGCTCTCTAGAGCGGGCTCCCGTCGCTAAAATGATATGATCGGCCTGGTAAGTCTCTTCTTTCCCGTCTAGGGTTACACTCACTTGCTTTTTAGGCAATACTTTCCCAAAACCGTTGATCACGTCAATCTTGTTCTTTTTCATCAAGAATTGCACGCCCTTGCTCATCCCAGCAGCCACGTTGCGGCTACGGTTGACCACGGCGTTAAAATCCTTGTCGTATTCTTTTACCACAAGACCATAGTCTTCGGCATGTTTTAAATAATCAAAGACTTGGGCAGATTTAATCAGCGCTTTTGTTGGGATACATCCCCAGTTTAAGCATACACCACCAAGGCTTTCTTTTTCCACTACAGCGGTTTTCAATCCTAGTTGAGAAGCGCGGATAGCCGTTACATAGCCTCCAGGTCCACTTCCAATCACGATAACATCGTATTTTGTCATGTTTTTTGCAGTTAAATTCAGTTCAAAGGTACGAAATCGTAGGAATTAGTCTCCCTCTGGGGTGAAATCTATACTGGCCGAGTTAACACAGTAGCGCTGACCGGTTTCTGTAGGGCCATCGTCAAAGATATGCCCCTGATGTCCCCCACAAGAAGCACAAAGAATTTCGACCCTCAGCATGCCCATAGAGCTGTCTTTGCGGTACTCAATAGCCCCGGGTATACTCCTGTCATAAGAGGGCCATCCACAACCGCTGTCAAATTTCGCCGAAGCGTCGTAGAGCGCTTCCCCACAGCATTTGCAATGGTAGGTGCCTTTTGCCTTATGGTCGTTGTATTGGCCGGTAAAAGGGTATTCTGTTCCGGCTTGTCTTAAAATGCGGTATTCTTCTGGAGAGAGTTGGTCTTTCCACTCTGCCTCACTTTTTTCAATTTTGTATTTACTCATTCTTTTCTTTTTCTTCTGCCTGGATAAAAGCTAATGCCGCCGAATTGATACAGTGGCGTTTTCCGGTGGTGGCACGTGGCCCATCGTTAAACATATGACCCAGGTGTCCGCCACACACTCCGCATTTGAGTTCGGTGCGGGCATAGCCTATTTTGTAATCGACGTCATATTCGAGGTTCTCATCATTACCGCGATCAAAGGACGGCCAACCCGATCCAGAGTCATATTTATCTTTAGAATAATAAAGCGGACTTTGACAGCCAGCACAGACATAAGACCCTTCTTTTTTGTTGTTATTTAAGGGACCTGACCAAGCGCGTTCCGTAGCAGCTTTTCGCAAAACGCGATAGGAGAGTGGCGTCAAAATTTCTTGCCATTCGGCATCGGTTTTGACCACGGTATAAGTGACTTTTTCTTTTGCCTTTTCAGGGGCTTTTTTGGTGCTTTGGCAACTACCTAAAAAGGGAAGAAGTAGGAGGGTGAGTAAAATCTTTTTCATGATTAAAACAGCATTAGTTTTTTGTGTAAGTTACGGTAGAAAATTAAAAATCAATGACCGTGCCAAAACATCTTTTGGGCTTTGACATGCGCCTTAGCTGCGCTCTATTATTCTTAAAGTGACACTTTAAATAAATATTTATACAATTTTATAAAATATCAAATTATAAGTTTAATTTATGTTTATAAATTAATGATTTTAAAATATTTATATTTTACAATAAGATTTGCTTATATTGTAAAATGCGCAGGTATATTGAAAAGAATTACATCTAGTATTTCTTGCTTCCCCATAAAAAGATTGTATCTTCCCCATAATTGACCATATCTATTTAAAATGTTAGAAAGCAAGAAAGTTCACCCTAAAGGAAGTAAGAAATTGATCAATGCATGGGCCTTTTATGACTGGGCAAACTCAGTCTATTCCTTGGTGATTTCCTCGGCTATTTTTCCCATCTATTATGCGGCCTTATTTTCAGAAAATAACATTATTAATTTCTTTGGGTATGAGGTCAAAAATACAGCCATGATCAGCTTTGTTACTGGAGCTGCATTTTTAGTTGTCGCTTTCATTTCGCCCCTACTTTCTGGGATTGCAGATTTTGTAGGGAACAAGAAAAAATTTATGCAGTTTTTTGTTTATTTAGGTTCCATCTCTTGTATAGGATTATATTGGTTTGATCTGGATAATTTATACCTGGGATTACTGTTTTACTTTTTAGCGATGATCGGGATTTGGGCCAGTTTAGTATTCTATAATTCTTATCTCCCTGACGTAGCTTTTCCAGAGCAGCAAGATCGCGCCAGTGCTCGTGGATTTTCCATGGGCTATATCGGCAGTGTCTTGTTATTGCTTTTTAACCTTTCTATGGTAATGATGCCAGACGTCTATGGGATTCAAGGAACTAAAGAAGAAGCTGCCATGCAGGCCATGCGTTATTCTTTTGTTTCTGTTGGGATATGGTGGTTAGGCTTTAGCCAAGTCTCCTTCTACTTTTTACCAAAAGGTAACAAAAACGACGAAAAGGTCACCCGTTATATTTTCTGGAACGGCTTTAGAGAACTGCGCAACGTTTATGGTCAAATGGCCGGGAACTTCCCACTTAAACGTTATCTCACGGCTTTCTTTATCTTTTCTCTTGCTGTACAAACGGTAATGCTGGTCGCGGCATACTTTGGCGAAGAAGAGATCGCTTGGGGTTCTGACAGTGAAAAGACCATGGGGCTGATTGTAAGCATTCTTTTGATCCAAGTGATCGCCATCTTTGGGGCGATTCTCGCCGCGCGCTCTTCCCAGCGTTTTGGCAATATTCCTACCCTAATCACGATTAATTTGATTTGGGTAATCATTTGTACTTATGCGTACTTTATCGAAACTCCAGAGCAGTTTTATGCTGTCGCGGGTTTTGTAGGTTTAGTGATGGGAGGAATACAAGCGACGGCACGAGCCGCTTATTCCAAATATTTGCCTGAAACAGAAGACACCACTTCTTACTTTAGTTTTTATGACGTGGCCGAAAAGATTGGGATTATCATTGGGATGTTTCTCTTTGGTGCGATTGATCAGATGACGGGGAGTATGCGATACTCCATCATCTTCTTTACGCTTTTCTTTGTGCTAGGAGCCATCATGTTGACCCGCGTCAATAAAAAACCTGCTACTCTGTCGCCAATCGAATAGAGCTTGAACCAGCCACCTTTGTGTGGATTTTTCCAGAGGGTTCCCCAAAGTAGCGAATGCGACCAGAGCCAGCCACTTTTGCTGCTCTAATTTTCGCTGAAAGCGCAACTGATGTCCTTCTAAAGGAAGACGCTGTTCCATTTGGCTTTTTAAAGCCTTAAATTGTTGTTTAAGTGATTTCATCCATTGTAATTTTTTGTTTCAACTGGTCTTTGGCAGGGGAGACTAGTGTGCGGCAATTGCCATAGCTAAGGTCAAGTATACCCCTGATTTCTTCATAGTCATAGCCTTCGAAATACATCATGATTAAAACATTGCGATAACGCGGGTTGAGTTGGTCAAGTCCCTGTTGTAATTGCTTTTGTTGTTCATTATTATTTTCTTCTGTTGTCGTATCTATAAGTACTGCCTCGTTAAGGCTGTAGTGGATCGCTTTTTCTTTTTTCTGTACAAAACTTAAAGCCTTTCTTATGACGATTTGTTTTAACCAACCACCAAATTTATTTTCTCCCTTATACTGAGTTAGTTTATCAAAGGCGGTTAAAAAGCCTTCGTGCATAATGTCTTCTGCATCTACAGGATTTCGAACGATGCGCAATGCACTGTGATACATCGCCAGATGATAGCGTTGATAGACTTCGAGTTGCGCACGCTGATCTTTCTCTATACAGAGAGGAAGGAGTTGATCGATACTCATATTTTGTATCATCTGCTTGTGACTTCTACTTAATAAGAGTCAAAAGAAAGAAAAAGTTACACTTTTGCTCAAAAAAATCCTTTGGCATAACTCTTGACTTAATTTAGCAGTAATCATTAAAACCTTTTGGTTTGTCTTTATTCTGACAAACTGACGTATATAAAACCTTATGTCAAAACCTATTTTTAGCTCCTTAGACAATCTGTCACTTCAGGACATTGAAGCCGAAGCAGATTTAATTCCCTTAATGACCACCGAAGATGAAGAAGCCCTTGAATTAGAAGAGCTGCCAGAATTAGTGCCTATCCTCCCTTTAAAGAATACGGTCTTATTCCCAGGAGTTGTAATTCCCATCACCGTGGGGCGAGATAAATCCATTCAATTGATCAAAGACGCCAACAAGGGAGATAAGGTGATTGGTGTGGTGGCCCAAAAAGACCAGGAGGTCGAAGACCCTTCGTTTTTAGATATTTATCCTTTGGGAACCGTAGCGCAAATCTTACGTGTGCTTACCATGCCTGATGGAAACACCACCATCATTATTCAAGGGAAGAAACGCTTTGAGATTGAGCAAGTCATAAGCGAAGATCCTTATATCAAAGCTAAAATTAAAAAGGTGAGTGAAGAGAAGTCTTTGCAAGATACCTCTGAGTTTAGCGCCATAGTAGAGTCGATAAAAGACTTGGCCTTAAAGATCATACAAGAGAGTCAGAATATCCCTTCTGAGGCTTCTTTTGCCATAAAAAACATCCAGAGTCACGCTTTCTTGATCAACTTTGTTTCTTCTAATATGGCTTTGTCTGTGAAAGAAAAACAAGGGATTCTTTCTACCGCAAATATCAAAGAGCGCGCTTTGTTGTGCTTGCAGTATATGAATGTGGAGTACCAAAAGTTGGAACTTAAAAACGACATTCAGTCTCGTGTAAGAACCGACCTCGATCAGCAGCAACGAGAGTACTACTTGCATCAACAGATGAAAACTATCCAAGAAGAATTGGGCGGAGTGTCTTATGAGGAAGAGGTTGAAGAGATGCGTATACGTGCCCAGGATAAACAATGGGACGAAATAGTAGGCAAGCACTTTAACAAAGAATTGATGAAGCTGCAACGCATGAACCCACAAGTGGCTGAATATTCGGTGCAGCGCAATTATTTGGATTTATTCCTCGACCTGCCTTGGGGAGAATTTTCTGAAGATCAATTTGATTTAAAGCGCGCCCAGAAGATACTTGACCGCGACCACTATGGTTTAGAAGAAGTAAAAAAGCGTATTATTGAATACTTAGCAGTACTGAAGTTGCGCAACGATATGAAGTCTCCTATTTTATGTCTCTATGGCCCTCCAGGAGTAGGAAAAACTTCTTTAGGAAAATCGGTTGCAGAAGCTTTAGGGAGAGAGTATGTACGTATCTCTTTAGGAGGAATGCGCGATGAAGCCGAGATTCGTGGACACCGTAAAACCTATATTGGCGCCCTTCCTGGACGTATTATCCAAAGTTTAAAAAAGGCAGGAACCTCTAACCCGGTTTTTGTTTTAGATGAGATTGATAAATTAACCACCAGCTCTCAAGGGGATCCCTCTTCTGCCTTACTAGAGGTATTAGACCCAGAGCAGAATGGTTCGTTCTACGATAACTTTTTAGAGATGGGCTATGACCTGTCAAAAGTGATGTTCATTGCAACGGCGAATAATCTAGGCAGTATTCAGCCTGCTTTACGCGATCGTATGGAGATCATTAATGTAAGTGGATACACCATCGAAGAAAAAGCGATGATTGCCCAAAAGCATTTATTGCCCAAACAATTAGAAGAACACGGTCTTGGCCCAAAAGACTTAAAACTCAACAAGGCGATTTTAGAAGCCATGGTAGAAGGCTATACCCGCGAGTCTGGCGTAAGAGGCCTAGAAAAGCAAGTGGCAAAAGCGGTGCGTTATGTCGCCAAATCTATCGCCATGGAAGAAGACTATCTCAAGCAACCCAAACTCACTGATCTTAAAACCTTATTAGGTCCTAAAAAAGTCACTCGGGACTTATATGAAAACAATGAGACTGCCGGAGTGGTGATTGGTTTAGCCTGGACCGCAGTGGGTGGAGACATCCTCTTTATCGAATCTGCCTTGTCAAAAGGGAAAGGGCAGTTGTCCATTACCGGGAACCTAGGAAAGATCATGAAAGAATCTTCCACCATTGCCATGGAATATATCAAGGCGAATGCAGTCTTATTAGGCTTAAACGATTTCCCCTTTGATAAATACAATATTCACATACACGTGCCAGAAGGCGCAACGCCAAAAGATGGGCCAAGTGCTGGAATCACCATGTTAACTTCTTTGGTCTCCTTATTCACCCAAAAGCGTGTTAAAAAACACCTTTCTATGACGGGAGAAATTACGCTACGCGGAAAAGTATTGCCAGTAGGAGGGATCAAAGAAAAGATTCTTGCGGCAAAGCGTTCTAAGATCAAAGAAATCATCTTGTGTGAAAGCAACCGCAAAGACATCGAAGAAATCAAAGAAGATTACTTAAAAGGCCTTACTTTTCACTTTGTAAAAGAAATGCATGAAGTCCTTGATTTGGCCATTATAGATCAAAAGGTAAAGCACGCTAAAGTATTATCGTAGATGTGTACCGTAACTTTTGTTCCTACTATAGAGGGTTTTGTCTTTACTTCTAACAGAGATGAAGACCCCAAGCGTGCCGCCCACAATATAGTGGAAGATCAACGGGGGGATATCAGTGTTTATTTCCCGCGTGATGAAGGAGCCAGTGGGACTTGGTTTGCTTATTCTAATGCCGATCAATTTGCTTGTGTACTCAACGGCGCTTTTGAACTGCATCAAAGAAAAGAATTTTACACCATGAGTAGGGGTATTATGGCCTTAGCCTATTTTGACTATGCCACAATTGATGAATTTATAAACGAGTTCAACTTTGAAGGGATGGAACCTTTTACGCTAATCCTTTTTAATAAAGGTGACTTTAAAGAGTTGAAATGGGATGAGGTTGAATTACATGTGCGCATGCTCTCTATTCAAGACATTCATTTATGGTCTTCTGCAACGCTCTATAATCACGACTGGTGGATCGATCGTTCAGTGAATTTTAAAGAGTTTGTCGCGCGCCAGCAACCGGATCAAGTAGGGATTATGCATTATCATAAAACAGTCTTGCCTTTTGTGTCAGAGGCGCTTCAAGCGCTATTGGGGAGTCCAGCCCCTTTGACCAATCTCCCCGTGAAAACGACAAGTGTATCTTCTTTGGAGAAAACCGCTCAAGGCTATAAATTTCATTTCCATCGCACAGATGACAAGGTCAAATTATATAAATCCACCTATTAAGTTTATTTTTACCTCATGGATACAACAGTAATTGCCATTGACGGTTTTGCCTCTACAGGGAAAAGTACTTTATCTAAACGCCTTGCTGCTCATATAGGATTTACCTATGTTGATACGGGCTATATGTTTAGGTTGATTGCTTTACTAGTACTTGAGAACAAATGGCTCAATAAGAATGAGATTACTCTTGCTCCTTTAACTGCTGCATTACCAGAATTACAATTTAGTTGGCTATCCCAGAAGGAAGGACAAAAGTTGATGGCCGTAAATGGAAAGGTGTATGGGGAAGAGCTTCGAACAGCTGAAGTTTCAAACCTTGTTAGTAAGGTGGCCGCCATTCCAGCAGTGAGGACCCATTTATTGCAACAACAACGTGACTTATCAAAATCTGCTTCTGTGGTGATGGATGGTCGCGATATTGGGACGGTTGTTTTTCCTGACGCTCAGTATAAATTCTTCCTAAATGCTACTCCTTCAATAAGGGCACAACGTCGTTTTGAGGAGATGCAAGACAAAGGAATCCCAGGAACTTATGAAGAAGTTCTTGCTAATGTTATCCAAAGAGATCAAATGGATAGCAACCGTGCTGTTGCTCCTTTAAAAAAGGCAGAGGATGCGATAGAGATTGATACTTCTTCTCTGAATGTTGATGAAGTCTTTGCCTTACTCTGTGATTACCTCGCGTAGGGAAATTAGTTCTGTTAAAAACTGTTCTAATTCCTCAGGTTGCTGAGTGCCCACCAAAAACTTTTTCTTGTTTTTAAGCTGCACGTAAAGCCCCTTGCCACCGATTACATTGTAGACAGTGCCGAACTGGGTCCAAAGGCGCACCCCCACCCACCCACAAAATCATAAGGGATCACTTGACAATGGGCCACCTCCTCCCACGCCACGCTTCGTTTAGCATAAGGATAGAAATGAACATGAATGCCTGTTGCGTCAATCCGTGTAATGAGTTGGTTGATCCAAAAAAAGAAAACAAAGCCAATCCCAAAGAGGGTAAAAATAATCAGTCCATTATTGGATAGAGGTTTATTCCCCATGGGAGTTCCTAACCACAATTGTTGATAGCAGCCATAAAGACCCGCACTAGGGCCCAGTCCAGAACTTACACCAAAGGCTAAGGCCAGGGGTAAAGCAACAATTCCGGCCGTTAGGCCACCAAATAAATCGCCACGAAAGTGGCGGAAGTCAAAACGAAAAAGAGATTTCATGGGAGAAGTAGGTTTTAAATAAGGTTAGATTTAGGTTATTCTATTATAATAATTATTCTAAAAGTCGTCAAGCCTAAATAACTCAAAATATGCTTGTCAATCCATTAAAAGCCAGTATATTTGCGCACTCTTACGATGAATTAAGGCAAGAGCAAAAAGAAACAAAACAAAACAACTTCTGTTGTTTTTCGTGTAAAGCCTTATAAAACAGTAGAATACAAAAACATTTTTTTAGCCATGGCTGAAGAAACTACACAACAAGCTGCACCAGAGCAAGACGCTCCTCAAGCAGCTGAAACACCACAAACAGAAGAAACCACACAAGAAGCAGCTGCAGCAACGCCAACGGCGAACAATGCAGAAGACTTTTTGAAAGACTTCAACTGGCACCATTACGAAGAAGGAATTGACGTAATAGAAGACAAGCAATTAGCTGAATTCGAAGCATTAGTTCGTGAAAACTTTGTTGACACAGCAGATGATGATGTAATCGAAGGAGAGGTTGTTTATATGACCGATCGTGAAGCGATTATTGACATCAACGCAAAATCAGAAGGGGTAATCTCTTTAAATGAGTTCCGTTACAATCCTAACTTAAAAGTAGGAGATAAAGTTGAGGTTATCGTTGATACCCGTGAAGATCGCACAGGTCAATTGGTTTTATCACACCGTAAAGCACGTGTGATCAAAGCATGGGATCGCGTTAATAATGCACATGATAGCGGCGAAATCGTCAACGGTTTTGTTAAATGTCGTACAAAAGGGGGAATGATCGTTGATGTATTTGGGATCGAAGCCTTCTTACCAGGTTCACAAATTGATGTGAAGCCTATCCGCGACTACGATCAGTATGTAAACAAAACAATGGAATTCAAAGTTGTAAAAATCAACCACGAATTTAAAAACGTTGTTGTTTCGCACAAAGCATTGATCGAAGCAGATATCGAAGAACAGAAAAAAGAAATCATCGGGCAGCTTGAAAAAGGTCAAGTACTTGAAGGTACCGTTAAAAACATCACTTCTTACGGGGTGTTTATCGACCTCGGCGGCGTAGATGGATTAATTCACATTACAGATCTTTCTTGGAGTCGTATCAACCACCCAAGCGAAATCTTAGAATTAGATCAGAAATTGAACGTTGTAATTCTTGACTTTGATGATAACAAATCTCGTATCCAACTTGGATTGAAGCAATTAAGCGATCACCCATGGGAGAAGTTAGGAGATACCATCAAAGAAGGAGAGAAAGTAAAAGGTAAAGTAGTGGTTATTGCTGACTACGGTGCGTTTGTTGAAATCGATGATGGTGTGGAAGGATTAATCCACGTATCAGAGATGTCATGGTCTACTCACTTACGTTCTGCGCAAGACTTTGTTACTGTAGGCGACGAGGTAGAAGCACAGATCTTAACGATCGACCGCGAAAGCCGCAAAATGTCTCTAGGGATCAAGCAATTATCGCAAGACCCATGGACAGACATCACAACGAAATATCCTACAGGCTCTAAACATCAAGGTATCGTTCGTAACTTCACTAACTTCGGTGTGTTTATCGAGTTAGAAGAAGGTATCGACGGTTTAGTGTATATCTCTGACCTTTCTTGGACGAAGAAAGTGAAGCACCCATCTGAAGTATTAACCGTTGGAGAAACCATCGACGTTGTTGTACTTGAGTTAGATGTTGAAGGACGTAAACTAAGCTTAGGTCACAAGCAGACGCAAGATAATCCATGGGATAAATACGCGACTGACTTTGCTGAAGGTACAGTACACAATGCAGAGTTAACTGAAATGGTTGACAAAGGAGCTACCATTACTTTCAACGAGCATATCACTGCCTTTGTTCCTTCTCGTCACTTAGAGAAAGAAGACGGTTCTAAAATCGGTTTAAAAGAAGCAGCAGATTTCAAAATCATCGAGTTTAACAAAGACTTCAAAAGAGTCGTTGCTTCTCACACTGCAATCTTTAGAGAGGAAGAGCGAAAGAACATTCGCAAAGCCACGAAGAAAATGCAAGCAGATAATGCAGAAAAAACAACCTTAGGGGATTTAGATGCATTAATGAACTTGAAACAACAAATGGATAAGGAGTAAGCTTCTATCTATTTTAAACACAACCCGCTGCTTGCAGCGGGTTTTTTTTGGCCCTAGGCGAAATGCACAAGCAAAAAAGTTCTATTTTTGTACAAAGTCTATTTATGCAGCCAAAGCTTTTACTCAATGCACATCAGATCGATATTCTCTTGCATCGTTTGGCTTGCCAATTAATTGAAAACCATCGCGATTTTTCCAATGCCGTTTTAATCGGTTTACAACCACGGGGTATTTACCTTCTGGATCGCCTGACCGAATGTCTAGCCCAAGATTATGAAAGAGAGGCTCTCACCATTGGAAAGCTTGACATTACCTTTTTTAGAGACGATTTTCGCCGTTCAGACAAACCCCATGCTGCAAGTTCGACCGAAATGAATATCCCCATTGAAGGCAAAGACATCGTCTTTGTAGATGATGTACTCTATACGGGTCGCAGTATTCGCGCTGCTTTAACCGCCATTGAATCTTATGGAAGGCCAAAGACTGTAGAACTTTTAACCTTGATTGATCGTCGCTTTAGCCGCGACCTCCCCATACAACCCGATTATGTAGGTCGTCAAGTTGATGCCTTACAAAACGATAAGGTTACGGTAGAGTGGAAGGCCACGCATGACACGGACGCCGTTTACCTCTTGAAAGATATTTTATGAATACATTAAGTGTAGATCATTTACTGGGCATCAAATACCTCAAAGAAGCAGATTTACAGCTCATCTTTGAAACTGCCGATCACTTTAAGGAAGTCATCAACCGACCCATTAAAAAAGTGCCTAGTTTACGCGATGTCACCATCGCCAACCTCTTTTTTGAAAACTCTACAAGAACAAAACTATCATTTGAACTAGCCGAAAAGCGCCTAAGTGCAGATATTCTCAACTTTTCTGCCGCGCAGTCGTCGGTAAAGAAAGGGGAGACATTGATTGATACGGTCAATAATATTTTGGCCATGAAAGTTGATATGGTGGTTATGCGGCACCCCAATCCAGGAGCAGCAGAGTTCCTTTCAAAAAATGTCGACGCTATTGTCGTCAATGCAGGAGATGGAACCCACGAACATCCCACACAGGCCTTGCTCGATGCTTATTCCATTCGCGAGCGCTTTGGCGAAGTCGCTGGAAAACGCATTGTCATAGTAGGGGATATCTTACATTCACGGGTCGCTTTGTCCAATATTTTTGCGCTCAACATGCTGGGGGGAGAAGTAAAGGTTTGCGGACCCAAAAGCCTCTTACCGAAGCATATTGAATCCCTGGGCGTAACCATAGAACCCGATCTCAAAAAAGCCTTAAGCTGGTGCGATGCGGCAAATATGCTGCGCGTACAAAACGAACGCATGGATAAGAGTTACTTCCCATCTATTCGCGAGTACACTCAGTTATACGGGCTTACTTTACCCTTGTTAAAAAGCCTTCGAAAGGAGATCACTATTCTCCATCCAGGACCGATGAATAGAGGTGTAGAAATTAGTTCTGACGTGGCCGATTCTGAGCATGCTATTATTTTAGACCAAGTCGAAAACGGTGTCGCCATTCGCATGGCGGTGATCTATCTTCTCGCAGCAAAACTCATCAAGCCACAATAATAATGGACGCTTTTGATCAACCCATAAAAACCCTTGTTTTAAGTTCGCCTTTGGCGGAAGATTTGGTCGCTGATCCAAAGCAAGATTATATTTTTGATGCTTCCAAAATTGCCATCGATGCCGCTTTTATTTCGGCTTATGTCGCTTTTTTAGGCACTATTGATAGCGAAGCACATTCTAGGGTTTTGGTGGCGCAAAACGAAACCCTCTCTCTTTTTCCAGAAACGCTAGTGGTTGTTCCTACTTTAGGCGAAGCCAAAGATGTAATAGATATGGAACGTATAGAACGAGATTTAGGCATTTAAGATGAAATTAACCATACTGGGCTGTAATGCCGCCACCCCCCGAAAGAACGCTCAGACCACCGCTCAATTATTAGAAATCAAAGGCCAAATGGTCTTGATCGATTGTGGGGAAGGAACTCAGTTGCAACTGCGCAAACTAGGGGTTAAATTCGCCCGAATACAGCATATCTTTATTTCCCATTTACACGGAGATCATTTTTATGGTTTGATTGGTTTGATTTCCACCTTTCGGTTGCTGGGTCGCTCGGCAGATTTACATGTCTATGGCCCTAAAGGGATTAAGGAAATCATCACCCTTCAACTCAAATTGGCCAAGTCTTGGACCGATTACAAGCTCTACTTTCACGAGTTAAATAGTGCTGAATCAGAAATGGTGTTAGACCATGAAAAGTTTACGGTAGAAACCCTCCCATTAGACCATCGCGTTTATACGAACGGCTATCTTTTTAAAGAAAAAATAGGCCCTCGAAAAATTGATCAAGCAGCGGTAGAAACCCACGGAGTAAGTATCGCCGATATGGAAAACCTCAAGCAAGGAAAAGACATCTCTCTTGATGACGGAACTGTGATAGAGAATCATCGCTTGACCCTAGATCCAGATGCGCCCAAGTCTTATGCCTTTTGTAGTGATACGGCTTATAAACCAGATTTGTCGCAGCTCATAAAAGGGGTTACTTGCCTATATCACGAAGCGACTTTTCTCGATATCCACCAAGACCTCGCATTAAAAACCAAGCACAGCACCGCCGCAGAAGCCGCACAAATCGCTTCCGCGGCCCAGGTGGGCCAATTGATCTTAGGCCATTTTTCTTCCCGCTATCCCGATTTAAAGGAGTTTGTGATCCAAGCCCAACAATATTTCCAGAACGTTGACCTCGCAGAGGATGGGAAGGGGTATGTTATTGCGTAAGTTAATCTGTTGCTATTCCTCAAAGCTCTGCTGTTTCTAGTCGATTACTATGGAGATAAAGGCGAGAGATTTTACCGGGAATACGCAAGACCTCCATGCCTTTCCAGTTGATTTCTTCGAGCAGATAGGCATTGAGATCTTTTGAGAGCACAACGATGCAATACTCTTTTACTAATTGGTTGTAAAAATCTTCGTTATTGGTTAATATGGATTGATTTAATTTCTCCCAGCATTCAATAGAGGCGGCGATAGGGGTCCCTTTTTAATGGTCACCAGTTTAGCAAGAGAAATAAAAGGGACCAGTAAAAGCAACAGAAAATAGCTTTTCATAAGTAGGTGAATTAATGATTTTGTAGGTCTAAAGTAAACATTTTATACTTAAGCCTCTTTTTTTTTCAGCAACAGGAATTTCCTTAAAGATAAAATTTCACTTTTTTTAGGCTTTGTGCTACCTTGCATTAATGAGTATAGAAAAAGATATTGGACACTTACGCAAGTCCTATGAAAAGGGTGCATTAGACGATGCTTTAAAAAGCGTTTCGCCCATCACCTTATTTGAACAGTGGTTTGCAGAGGCAGAAGCTCATCCTGCGATTGAAGAAGCGAATGCTATGTCGCTAGTGACTTTAGGCGAAGATCATTTTCCTAAAGCGCGGGTGGTATTGTTAAAGCAGTTTAGTGCAGAGGGATTTGTGTTGTATACTAATTATGAGAGCGAAAAGGGCAAGGCAATATTGACTCATCCGCAGGTGGGGATTAGTTTTTTTTGGCCTGCTTTAGAACGACAAGTCATTATTAAAGGAAGGGGAGAAAAGGTCGCCGCAGAAGTTTCTGACGCCTATTTTTCTTCTCGACCATTAGGGAGTCAATTAGGAGCCATTGCTTCAAATCAAAGTGAGGTGATCGCCTCTCGAGAGGTATTAGAAGCGCGTTTAGCTTCCCTAGAAAAAGAGTATAAAGATCGTCCACCAAAACGTCCAGCACATTGGGGTGGAATCTTAGTGCGTCCGCAGCAGATAGAATTTTGGCAAGGTCGCCCTAATCGTTTACACGACCGTTTGCGTTATGATTTAACCAGCGATTCTTCTTGGACCGCAGTACGTCTCTCGCCCTAATGAAAGAATTGATGTTTTTACGGCATGCTAAATCCTCTTGGGAATGGTCAGTAGACGACCGTCATCGCCCTTTACAGCCTAAGGGGATCAAGGCGATTACTGCCGTTGCACAATATTGGAAAAAAGATTTTCAGGCATTTGAAACCATTATCAGTAGCCCTGCGAATCGCGCCTTACACACTGCGACGATTCTTGCACATGAAATTGGATTTCCTTTTTCTCAAGTTTCGATTAAAGAAGCTTTGTACAGCTTTAATAGCGAAGATATTTTACGCCAGGTCAAACAGTTGGATGATGCATATGCTAAAGTGATCTTAGTAGGGCACAATCCCGCCTTTAGTTATGCAGTAGATTGTCTTTCGGTTAAGGCTGTTGAAGAACTCAAAACTGCTGACTGGATTTCCCTTAACTTTGTACAATCAAAATGGGCAGAAGTGGTCAATGGTCAACCTACCCATGGTCGTAAAAAAGAAGTACTAAAATAGCCATGAAACAAGATCAATTTATCAATAGAGAGCTTAGCTGGTTAGACTTTAATGCACGAGTGTTGCAAGAGGCAGCAGATCCCACTGTCCCCTTGATTGAGCGATTGCGGTTTTTAGGGATTTTTTCAAATAATCTCGATGAGTTTTTCCAAGTGCGATTTGCTACGGTCAAACGCATTGCACAATCCCAAAAAACTGGAAAAAGAGCCCTAGGAGGTGTTAAGGCAGATGAACTTTTAGAAGACATTACTAAGGTAGTAATCCAGCAACAAGTCAATAGTGCTAAAATCTTAAATGAGATTGAAGACCAACTTGAAAAAGAGAATATTCACTTCTTGCGACAGGAAGAAGTGAATGCGGCTCAAGCTGAATTTCTAACCGACTACTTTTTACAGAAGGTAAGTCCGCGTTTGGTTACCGTTATCTTAAAAAAAGAAGAACAAGATTTTACCGACAATAAAGCCTTTCTCGCGATAAAAATGAAGCTAAGTCCTACTATGGCTGAAGCCAAAGGAGATAAGCTCTATGCTGTGATTGAAATGCCGAAAGAAGTCGATCGCTTTATCCCCCTTCCGCCGGAAGGCGAAAAGCAATGCTTAATGATGTTAGATGATTTAATTCGCTATCATTTCCATCTGATTTTTAATATGTTCAACTATGAGAGTATAGAAGGACATATGGTTAAAATCACGCGAGATGCCGAGTTAGATATAGAAGAAGATGTAGGAAAGAGTTATGTGGAAAAAATTATTGACAGCGTCAAAGATCGCCTGGTTGGAGATCCAGTTCGTTTGGTTCATGATAAAACAATTGCCCCAGAGACCCTTGCGGTAGTAATGAAAAAACTAGGAGTAGCTTCTACCGATAGTTTGATTCCCGGAGGGCGTTATCATCACCGCAGAGACTATATGAACTTCCCTAGTTTAAATAGAAAAGATCTGCTCTACATTGCGTTTCCTGCTTTGCCCTTAAAAGGGATTTCCCTTGAGGATAATATTTTGGAGGCGATCGCTAAAAAGGATTATTTGATCTACACGCCCTACCAAAACTTTGCCTACGTCATTAAGTTTTTACGGGAAGCGGCCCTAGACCCAAAGGTCAAGACCATTAAGATCACCATTTATCGTTTGGCTAAACTGTCTCAAGTTGCTAGTTCTTTAATAAATGCCGCTAAAAACGGGAAAAAGGTTTTGGTGCAAATTGAGTTACAAGCTCGTTTTGACGAAGAAAATAATATCCAAGCCGCAGAAAGTCTTGAAAAGGCAGGGGTACAACTCATCTTTGGGGTGCCAGGTTTAAAGGTACATACCAAGATATGTGTTATCGAGCGCGAAGAAGGTAAAAAACTCATGCGCTATGGTTTTATCAGTACAGGGAATTTCAATGAATCTACCGCTCGAATTTATACCGATTATACGTTATTTACTTCTCACCAAAAGATTTTAAAAGATGTTTCAAAAGTTTTTAACTTCCTATCGGTAAATTATAAAATCAAGAAGTACAAGCATTTGATTGTTTCGCCTCATTATACCTTTTCTACTTTGATTCGTTTAATCGAGCAAGAGATTGAGCATGCAAGAGAAGGAAAGAAGGCCCGTATTCGGTTAAAGCTTAACAATATCACTAATTATAAAATTATTAGTAAACTATATGATGCGAGTCGCGCTGGAGTACAAATTGATATGATTGTACGCGGAGTATGCTGCTTGATACCAGGTGTAAAGGGGATGAGTGAAAATATACGGCTGATTAGTGTAGTGGATAAATTTTTAGAACATTCACGGGTATACATTTTTGAAAACAATGGGGACCCACAAATGTATATTTCTTCTGCCGACTGGATGACACGTAATATTTACAACAGGGTAGAAGTAGCCTGTCCTATCTTAGATAAAGACTTACAACAAGAGTTATTGGACACTTTTATGATTTCATGGAATGATAATGTTAAAGCAAGATTAGTAAATACCAACGATCAAAATGATTTTGTTAATAGTCAGGGAGAGGCAATACGATCCCAATGGGCAACCTATGCTTATTTTAAAAATAAACTTAGCGAATGAAGATTGAACGTTATGCCGCCATAGACATCGGTTCTAATGCCGTTCGTGTCTTGATTTCTAATGTAGTGACCAAAGCAACTGCTCCTCCTAAATACATGAAGAGTTCTTTAGTGCGCGTTCCCATTCGTTTAGGGCAAGATTCCTTTACTGTGGGAGAAATTTCTGAGGCTAACATAAAGCGCATGGTCAAAGCCATGAAAGCTTTTAAGTTGATCATGAAAGTCAACAAGGTTAAAAGGTATATGGCCTGTGCTACTTCGGCCTTACGCGAAGCGAATAATGCCGAAGAAGTAATCCAAACCATCAAAATGAAAGCAGGAATTGAGATTCAGATTATTGACGGGAAACGAGAAGCAGAAATTATTGCCACCACAAATATTTTTGAATCCATCAATAAGAACCGTACTTTTCTCTTTATCGATGTAGGAGGGGGGAGTACAGAATTCTCTGTTTTGGTCAAAGGAAAACGTATTGTCTCAAAGTCTTTTAAAGTAGGTACTGTACGAATGATTAACAATATGGTAAGTGATAAAGTCTGGGAGGGGATCAAAATGTGGATCGAAACTCATACAAAGGATTACTCTAAGATTGCTTTATTAGGATCTGGAGGAAATATTAATAAGCTATTTAAAATAGCGAAAGTAAAAGATGGAAGACCACTAAGTTTTATTAAACTTAATACGCTTTATAACGAGCTAAATCAATTAGATTATAACGAGCGTATCATTCAATGGGAACTCAATCCCGACCGATCTGATGTGATTATCCCTGCGACTCAAATTTATTTAAAGGCCTTACAATGGAGTGGAGCTACCGAAATTTTTGTACCAAAGATTGGACTTTCGGACGGGATGATTAAGGTGTTGTACCGTGAAAATAAATAAGTATACTTCGACAGGCTTAGTGATCATTTGGTATAAATGGCCTTAAAGATCCAGATCTAATTTATTGCGCAACTCATCAATGGCAGGGTTGATTTCTCTTAAACGATTGTATTTTTCTTCTGGGGTATAAATATAGTTTTTCTCTTCGCTTTCTTTTACGAGCACTTTAATCTGAATGGAGTAATTGTTTAAGTTTTCCCTTAAATAAGGGAGGAAGTAAACAAATTCCCTTTCTAATTCCACCTTGTTAAGGGGAGAGGGAACGGTGTATTCTATGCTATTGATAGCAACAATTTTAGGCTGGCTTAATTGAAAAAGCGAGGCTAGGTTTTGCTCTCGTTTTTTTGTTTTTTCTTCTTGCCAATTTTCCCAGTATTGATCTAGTTGTTCTTGTGTAAAAGGATCACTAGGGAGCTCTTCTGCTTTTTCTATGGGCTTTTGTTGCTGTTCCCATTCTTTCTTTTTGCGAATGCTCGCCAAAGAAAAAGAAGAGATTTGTTTTCCATCCTTTGATTTTATTTGAATCTTCGGTGTCTCTGTTGTGCTGGATACCGGGGGATCAGTTGGAGTTTCTGCAGCTTGATTTATTTCTTCTTTCTTATCATCTGTAGTAGTTTCTGCACTTAGTGGTTTAGTGTTATAATCTGCTTTGGGTTCTTGAACTTCTTGAGCAGGAGGTGTAGCTGTTGCTGTAGCTATTGATTTTTCTTTTGGCTTAGCCTGAAGAAAGAAGGAGGTGGGAATTAAGCTTCCTTTTTTTTTTCTCCATTAAAATGGAGGGAGGCGATTTGCATAAGGCATAACTCGACGTGTAATCGCTTGTTTTGACTGTTTTTATAGGACAGTTCACAGTTGTTTGCGAGATCCATTGCATCGGCTAGCCAGGCTAAGGAAACCGCTTTTGTTTGTTCTGCATAACGTGCCTGTAGACGTTCACCCACTTCTAAAAGCGGAATTGTTTTAGGGTCCTTACATAAATATAAATTGCGCAAATGACTCGCTAAACCGCTGATAAATTGTTCTCCATCAAACCCTTTTTGTACAATTCCATCGTATTGAATTAATGCTTCTGGTATCTCATAGGCAATTAACTTTTCTGCTAAAGATAAGTAGGCAGAGTGATCTAAAATATTGAGGTTTTCTGCGACTGCCGCTACAGTTAGATTGTTGTTGCAAAAGCTGCACATACGATCGTAGATCGAAAGGGCATCTCGCATGGCTCCATCTGCTTTTTGACCAATAAGGTGTAAGGCTTCTTCTTCAAATGTAACGCCCTTCTCTGTTGCAATTACAGCGAGATATTGTTGAACATCTATGGGGGTAATACGTTTAAATTCAAAGATTTGACAGCGAGATAATATGGTAGGGATGATCTTGTGTTTCTCTGTTGTAGCTAGGATAAAAATTACATGCTTAGGCGGTTCTTCAAGGGTCTTTAAAAAGGCGTTAAAGGCCGCAGTGGAGAGCATATGAACCTCGTCAATGATATAAACCTTATGGCTTCCAGTTTGTGGTGGAATTCGGACTTGTTCATTGAGATTGCGAATATCTTCTACCGAGTTGTTAGAAGCCGCATCGAGTTCAAAAATATTAAAGGCAAAGTCTTGGTCGGTGTCTTGAACGCCCTTATTGTTGATTTTTTTCGCCAAGATACGCGCACAAGTGGTCTTTCCAATTCCTCTAGGTCCACAAAACAAGAGTGCTTGCGGAAGTTGCTCTTTAGTGATTGCGTTCTCTAAAGTCTGCGTAATCGCTTGTTGACCAACAACATCTGAGAATTGTTGTGGACGGTATTTGAGTGCAGATACAACGAATGCTTCCATTATTTCAAATGTAAAAAAAGGGATTGGGATAACCTTATCAAGGAAGGCTTTAGCTACAAAAATTATTAACAATATTGTACCTTTGCCGCAAGCAGGTCTCTTATCGCTGCCCGCCAATGGCGGGGAGAGGAAAGTCCGGACACCATAGAGCAGTATAGCGGGTAACACCCGTCGTTCGCCCTGGCGAATAGGACAAGTGCAACAGAAAGAATGTACAGGTTAAGCTGTAGTGAAACCAGGTAAACTCTATACGGTGCAACGCCAAGTATATCTGCGCTTAAGAGCGGCTCGCTCAAGTAGAAGGGTAGGCGGTTTGAACCCATGAGTAATTGTGGGTCTAGATAAATGATAAGACACGACAGAATCCGGCTTATGGCCTGCTTTTTTTATTCTTCTTCTGTTAAAGCAAAAAAACTAAATCGACTGCTGCCATAGATGCGATCTTCATAGCACAAAGGGTGTTCTGACAAATTTAAATGGCTATCGTGTTCAATGACTAAAAGTCCCTCTTTACTGAGCCAATTATTGTCTAACAGCTGCGCTGCTATAGTCAATAATTGGTCCTTTGTAAAAGCATAAGGTGGATCTGCAAAGATAAAGTCAAACGTTCCTGCTGGCTGACTCAAAAAGCGTTCAACAGAATTTTTAATCACTGTAATTGGCATATTAAAAGACTGTGCCGTTTGATCGATAAAATAAACACAGTGTTTGTTTTGATCGACTGCGGTGAGCTGTTGCACCCCTCTTGAGGCTAATTCAAAAGAAATGTTTCCTGTTCCAGAAAAAAGATCAAGGGTTTTGATTTCGTCCCAGTGGAAGTGATTGTTTAGAATGTTAAATAGCGCTTCTTTAGCACGGTCTGTGGTAGGACGAACCGGAAGTTGCTTTGGCGCTTTTAAGCGCCTACCTTTAAAAGCTCCAGAGATAATTCTCATGCTGGAAAAAAAGATTGTAAAAAAGGCGCAGGGTGGTTGGCATCTACTGCTGGAAATTGTGGATCGAGATAATCAATGCTAGCATGAAACTCTTGAACCCCTTGATAATATTCGCTATACTTGATATAACGGCCTAAAAAGTAAAGGTTGAATTGATCTGGCTTTAAAAAGAATTGCTCTGTGACATAGAAGAGATAATACAAAAAATCATCTGCATTTTTGTGAGAGAAAGTATTCTGTACCAGTAATTGTCCGCCTTGAAAAAGCATAAGATCAAAATCATCTTTTCTAAGATGTATGAATAAGTTTTTTTTGGCTTTGCCAAAGGAAAAAGAGGACAACAAAGGCAATAAAGCAGCGCTTAAGTGATTGACTTTTAATGAAGGGAAAACTTCTTTAAAGAGGCTAATTAGAGTGCTGTTAGTAGGGAAAATGGAGGTTATGTCTAAGCTGTCGAGTGAGCGGTGTTCAAAAGTGCTGTCTACGGGGAGATTGACGGCACCTTTAAAATAGTTTACGTTTTGTTGTTCTTCAAATAGGGGAGAAGGGACACAAACCGCTGGTTGATCCATAAAAATTAACTGCACCTCTTGCTGGGTCAATTGATGGTAATCCAGAAAACTCTTTAGTGATTCTTTAGTAGGGGTCTTTTCCTCTATGGGAAGGAAATGATGTTGATCAAGGGTACAAAAAGAAAATCCATCCTTGTTCACAAGGATGGATAAGTCATTTATAGTGATTTGCTTATTGTTTAACTGCATCAAAAATAGTTGGCCAGTTACCGTTGGTACTTACCTCTGTTAGAGAGCCTAATATTAATGCTGGACCGTTAACACCATCAACAGAAATCGTTTCATTTTCTTGCTTTAGCAAGTCTTTATTTTGATCAAAAAGCACGATGTTTTTCGCTACTTTAACTTCAAATACTGGTACTTTATAACCGTTTTTATCGATGATTTGAGCTTTGATCTCAAAGGTTTTATCTTCTACTCCTTTAATAGGTACAAAAGCCATTTGTTTGTATTCGTCAGATGTTCCAAAGAGAGAATCCTTCACAGGAACAGTTCCTAAAGTATCGATTACAACCACTTCTTTTAACATATCAATACGGTAGGTTTTATCGTACTCTAAATAAGAAGAATCTCTTTTCTGGATCAAAGTGAAGATTCCTGTATCAACAAAAGCGACAAGGCTGTCAAAATTATTGGCAAAAACACCTTTTACATCTTTGTGTGCAATTTGCGCTTTGCGAATATCTTTCAAACGATTAATTACTTGAGCATAACGTTTGTTTTTAGTTTGGTTAAAGTTGATAGGTCCGTTGATAGAGTCATAAATCTTATAGCTAAAAAATACGATTAATATCCAAAGGACAGCTTGAGCTGCAATCTTCATTTTAAATTAATTTGTGTCAAACAAAACTACAATTTTTTTTTATTCGGAAAAGGTTTTGAGAAATGATTTATCTTTCAGGCAAAACACTTCATGCAGGCCAGAGAATTTAACGCTTTATTAATCAAAAAATTCCCGTTTAAACCCACAGCGTCTCAGACCCTATGGATGAATGAAATGACGGAATTTATATTTTACGCAGAATCAAATACCGTTTTTGTATTAAAAGGTTATGCTGGAACGGGGAAATCAACTTCAATTGGGCACTTGGTTCGCTTTTTGCCAAAGATTGACAAGCGCTCTGTCTTAATGGCTCCTACAGGGCGGGCTGCAAAAGTAATGAGTGGATATGCTGGAAAGAAAGCCTTTACAATTCACAAGCAAATTTATTATACTAAAAGCGAGGGCGGCAGTGGAATGCAATTCACCCTTAAGCCCAATAAATTTAAGAACACCCTTTTTGTTGTGGACGAGGCCTCTATGATAGGCGATGATCGACAAAACACTAAACTCTTTGAAAATGGGTCTCTATTAGGAGATTTGATGCAATATGTCGATGCTGGAACTAATTGTAAATTACTGTTGGTGGGTGATCCAGCACAGTTGCCGCCAGTGCATTTAAATTTGAGTCCGGCCCTTGATGGAGATTATCTCCTGCATGAATTTAATAAAGAGGTTGTTGAGTGTATACTTGAAGAAGTGGTGAGGCAAAAGCTCAACTCGGGTATTTTGGCGAATGCCACCCATTTGCGATCCTTTTTAGAAGAATCTACTGGAACAGATTTTCAATTTGATATAAGCGTTGGTTCAGATGTTGAACGCATGATAGAAGGCAACGCCATCCTTGAAGCGCTAGAGGAATCTATTCAAAAGGAAGGTCTAGAAGAAACCGTTTTTATAGTTCGCTCTAACAAGCGGGCGAATCTGTACAACCAACAAATTCGGCAGCGCATTTTGTTTTTAGAATCCGAATTGTCTGTTGGAGATCAATTGATGGTCGTCAAGAATAATTACTTTTGGCTTGCTCCAGAATCTGCACCGGGCTTTATTGCCAATGGAGATTTGGTTAAAATCTTACGCATTCTTGATCACAAAGACATCTATGATTTTCGCTTCGCGAAAGTGGAAGTCGCGATGGTCGATTATCCAGACGAGAAGCCTTTTGAGACCATGCTGTTAATCGATACACTTACTTCAGAAAGTCCTTCCTTAAGTTTTGAAGAAGGCAATAAGTTGTACCAAGCGGTCAACGAAGATTACAAGCATCTTACCACAAAATACAAACGCTTTATGGCGGTCAAAAACGACCCCTATTTCAATGCCTTACAGGTCAAGTATTCTTATGCGATTACTTGCCATAAGTCTCAGGGAGGTCAATGGAAAAAGGTTTTTGTAGAGCAACCTTATTTACCCGATGGGCCCTCTATCGCTTATTTCAGATGGTTATACACTGCGATCACAAGGGCAAAAGAGCAATTGTATTTGATAGGTTTTGGAAAGGAATACTTTCCTCCAGAGGATTAAGATTCCCTTAATTTTCGTCTTATATTTGTGAATAATAAAATTTTCAAAAGCCTAATACCTTCTCTATGTTTCGATTAATGGCACAATTTTTAGCCTTTAAAGTGTATAAGTTTTCACTAAAAGGAACTTTCCCTAGGGATAAAAAATATGTAATCGCAGTAGTGCCCCATACCAGTAATTGGGATTTTGTGATTGCCATAGGTGTGCGTACTTATCTAAAAGAACCCATACATTTTGTGGGAAAAAAAGAACTGTTTACCCCCTTTACCTCTTGGTTTTTTAAAGGCTTAGGTGGCATGCCGCTCAACCGAAAGAAAAACGAAAAAGTGGTCGATGCAATCGCTCGAATGTATGGAGAAGAAGACATCTTTCGCATGGCCATCGCTCCAGAAGGCACCCGTGAAAAAGTAGACGAATGGAAAACCGGTTTTTATTATATCGCCGAAAAAGCTGGTGTCTCCATTTTACCCATCGCCTTTGATTGGCAAAACCGCGAGATGATTTTTCATCCACTATTTACCCCCACAGGAGATAGGGAGAAAGATTTTGTTTATTTAAAATCGCTATTTAAAGGCGTTGTTGGAAAAGTACCTGAATACTCTTAGGCTTATTCGCTGGTATCCATATTGTGGTAGACATTTTGTACATCGTCGTCTTCCTCAATTTTTTCAATAAGTTTTTCGACCTCTTCTACTTGTTCAGCACTAAGCTTTGTCAAGGTTTGTGGGATGCGTTCAAAACCAGAAGACAAGATGTCAAATTCGCGATTTTCTAGTTCTTTTTGAATGCTGCCAAAGTTTTCAAAAGGGCCATAGAGTAAGATCCCATCTTCATCAGCGAAAACTTCTTCTACCCCAAAATCGATAAACTCTAGTTCTAACTCTTCTGGATCAATCCCTTCTGGATTAATGCGAAAGTTACAAGTGCGATCAAACATAAATTCTACCGAACCAGAAGTACCTAAGTTCCCATTTGCTTTATTAAAATAGCTGCGAACATTGGCTACAGTACGGTTATTTTTATCTGTTGCGGTTTCAACTAATATCGCTATGCCATAAGGGGCATAGCCTTCAAATAAGACTTCTTTATAGTTTTCTGTATTCTTGTCAGAGGCTTTTTTAATGGCACGCTCGACATTGTCTTTGGGCATGTTAGCCGCTTTAGCATTTTGAATTACCGCACGCAGACGAGCGTTATTATCTGGATCTGGTCCACCTTCTTTAACGGCCATGACAATGTCTTTGCCAATACGAGTAAAGGTTTTTGCCATCGCAGACCAACGCTTCATTTTTCGTGCTTTTCTAAATTCAAAGGCTCTTCCCATTTGTAGTGTTTTTTTGAAGTGGAACAAAGATAAAAAACTTTAGGAAGTAGCTGAAGGGAATAAGAGCAGCCTTAACTATTTCTTCTGGATGGGTAAATTACCCAAAGTATCACATGGACAATTTAATCATTATCGGCTAGTGCGATATGAGAATCGTCAAGGATCTCTTCGCAGCTGGGAAGCAGGTGAGGAGGAAGTTTGTTATCTTTAGGGAGCACTGCAATATAGCGCATATCGTTTGTAGTAAAAACTTGTTTAAAGATCATTTTATCCCAGCCCCTTTTAGCCGCTAGGCGTTTATGGAAATCATAATGGGTGATTAAATCTTTTGTTCCCAAATGGAAAATACCTGTTAATTGCTGGTTGACGATATAGTGAACTTGCTGGCACAACTTTCGATCACTATTGAGATTAATGATGGTATTGGGAAACACTTCGATGGTTTCGTTATGCCCCATTTTTTCTTCCATTTCTTTGATTCTAGGCGAATGTAAACCAAAAATCATAGGCAAGCGCGCAATGACATATTTACTTGGCGCAAGTCGCATAATGTCATTTTCGATTTTGATTTTTAAACGCCCATAGACACTTTCTGATAAAGTTTTGTCAAATTCATACGAGGGGTAATTGTGAAAGGCATCATAGACATTTGAAGAGGAGAGAAACATCAAACGGCAATCAAAGTATTTGCAGTGCTCAATAAGTTGTTGATGCAGGTCTATTTGATCGTCAAAAGGACCACGAACGGCAGAGATGATCAACCTTGGTTTAACTTTTTTTAATACCTCATTGACATCTTCTTGAGTATGATCAAAGTGATAAAAGTGTTGATTCTTTTTGAATTGCTTACTTGAATAATAAGTCGCATAGGTATTGTAATAGGGACTGAGTTCTCTATAGAGCGCATTGCCGATAAACCCACTGCCACCTAAAATTAAAATGCGTTTCAAACTATGCTATTTTTGAGGAGTATAAAAGGGTAATTTAACCACCTTAGCGGTAAGAACTTTATTGCGTACTTGTATATGAATGCTAGTTCCAGGGGTCGCTTTTGCGGTAGGTACATAGCCTAGTCCAATCGCTTTGTTTAAGGAAGGGGATTGCGTTCCAGAGGTTACCTGACCAATCACCGTTCCCTCTTCTGTAACGATATCATGTCCTGTTCTAGGAATTCCACGATCGATTAATTCAAAGCCAACCAATTTATCTTTTGTTCCTTTTTCTTTTTGTACGTTGATGCTTTCTGCGCTGACAAAAGCAGTAGCGGGACGTGTGACCCAGCCTAGACCTGCAGCGATAGGTGAACTGCTGTCATTGATTTCGTTTCCGTATAAACAGTAGCCCATTTCTAAACGCAGGGTGTCTCTAGCCGCTAAACCGATGGCTTGCACCCCAAAGGTTGCTCCCGCCTTAAAAATCGTTTCCCATAACTGGGCGACCACATCATTCTTACAGTAAATTTCTACTCCGCCTGAACCAGTATAGCCTGTTGTGGCAACAATAATATTTTCTAACCCTGCAAAAGTCGTCGTCGTGTGACCATAAAAAGGTAGACTGGCTAAATCGAAGTCGGTTAATTCTTGCATGGCTTCAATGGCTTTTGGGCCTTGAACGGCCAAAAGGGAATAGTCCTCTGAAGCATTGGTAAGTTTTGCCTTAAAACTACTGTTGAGGGCGCTAATCCATGCCCAATCTTTATCGATATTTGAGGCATTGACTACTAAAAGGTATTTTTCCACGGCTAATTGATAAACAATTAAATCATCAACAATTCCCCCTTCTTTATTAGGGAAATAATTGTACTGCGCTTTTCCAGGGACAAGTTTGCTTATATCATTACTACAAGCGTGTTGTAATAAAGCTAAGGCAGCGGGTCCTTCTACAAAAAACTCGCCCATGTGTGAAACATCAAAAACACCTAATTTTTCTCTAACACAGTGATGTTCTTCTTTAATGCTACTATAACTCACCGGCATTTCAAATCCTCCAAAAGCAACCATTTTTGCCCCCAGAGAATGATGAAGTTGATTCAATACAGTTTTTTTCATAGTCATTTATTTAAAAGCACTAAATTGGTCGCTAAATTAGCTATTTTAAAACTGCTTTTTTTGATTAAATACAATACTTATGCACAAATACAGCCTTCTTTTTTACGTTTTATTACTCTTTAATGCCTTTCAATTATTAGGGCAAGCCAAAGTTCCTTCAGAAGAATCTTTAGCCTTTCATCAAAGTAGGAGAGATGCTTTAAGGGAAAAATTACCGCCCAATAGTGTTGCTGTTGTTTTTTCAAATCCTACTAGAAATCGGGCAAATGATGTGGACTATGTCTATCATCAAGACCCAAACTTTTTCTATCTAACAGGATGGCGTGAACCTCAATCCGTTTTATTGGTTTATTCTTCAGATCAACAAGATGATAAAGGAGCTTTTAAAGAGAAAATATACATCCAAGAGCGCGATGCCAGTGCAGAACAGTGGAATGGTTACCGTTTAGGCGTAGAAGGTGCCCAAAAGACGGGATTTGACCGTGTAGCTTTACGCAGTGATTTTGTGCAAAATCCGCCTAGTTTTGAAGCTTTTGATGAAGTCTTGATTGTTGATTTTCAAAACGATGAACGCGATTTAGCTGGTGATCCCTATGATTTATACCAATTGAAAAAGACCTTTAAGAAGGCCATCAATTTCCCAGCAGATTTTAAGCGCGTTCAATATCAAATTCAACAATCTATTCGCACGGTAACGCCAGAAAATTTTACCCGTTTAAAAAGCTATGTTGAGTGGCAAATAGGGAGAGACGCCAGTCTTTTAGAAGATCAAATTATCAAAGATTTTGTGGCCTTAGAAACCCTTGAAGTGCCTGCAGATCTTAAAATGCAAACCGCCTTTGTACTAAAAGATTACATCTTTGATGTTGAAAAATTAGAACAAATCATGGGAGACCTTCGCGAAGTAAAAGCTCCATTTGAGTTAAAACAACTAAAACGAGCGATTGAGATCTCTGCCATTGGTCAAGTGGAAGTGATGAAGGCTTTACACCCAGAGATGTCAGAAAGAGAAGTGCAGGGGATTCACGAATATGTCTTTAAAAAATATGGCGCTGCCTATGAGGGGTATCCATCGATCGTAGGGGCAGGAAACAATGCTTGTGTTTTGCACTATATCGAAAACAGTGACAACCCATCAGAAACAGATTTGATGTTGATGGATTTAGGAGCAGAGTATGAAGGTTATACCGCAGATGTTACCCGTACCTTACCGGTCAAAGGAACCTTTACAGAAGAACAGCGTTTGCTTTATCAAATTGTTTATGATGCACAAGAGGCAGGGATTGCTAAATCTGTCATTGGTGCTACAACCAGAGAGGTGACAAAAATCACCCAAGAAGTAGTAACCAAAGGTTTAATGGATTTAGACATCATCACAGAGGCCAGCGAATTTAGACGCTATTACCCTCACGGTGCAGCACACCATATAGGATTAGATGTTCACGATTTAAGCAATTATGGTCCATTACCAGAAAATTCAATTATAACAGTAGAGCCAGGGATTTATATCCCTAAGAATAGCCCTTGTGATCCTAAATGGTGGGGTATAGGGATTCGAATTGAAGATGATATCTTGATTACAAAAGAAGGGCCAGTCAATCTTTCTGCAGGAGCCCCTAGAGCGTGGGATGAGATTGAAACTATGATGGCACAACCCAGTCCGTTAGACAGTTTTAGTTTACCTGAATTGTCGAATTAAGACAGTAAATAAGATTTTAGCTCGGTATAATTTTTAATCCCAATACTCTTCTTCTCTTTGTCGAGTAGGGATTGAATGCGCTCTGGCATGGGAACTTCCATTTCTAAGGTTTCTTCCACCGTATCTAAAAACTTTACGGGGTGAGCAGTTTCTAAGAAGACTCCGTATTTTTCTGGATGTTGTTTTAAATATTCCTTTAAGCCTAAATAGCCCACTGCTCCGTGGGGATCAGCGATATAGCTAGAAGTGTTATAGATTTCTTTCATGGCTTTGCGGGTAGTATCGTCTGTAAAGCGATAGCCACTAAGATGATCTTTTAATTGGGTGAAATTATTCCCATAAATCTTTTGGATACGCACAAAATTACTAGGATCCCCTACATCCATCGCATTAGAAATGGTGGGAGTCGTTTTAACTGCAGCATATTCTCCAGTTTCAAGATAAGTGGGCACGGCATCGTTAATATTTGTCGCAGCAATAAAATGATCAATGGGTAAATCCATGTTTTGTCCCATCATCCCTGCGCAAATGTTCCCAAAGTTTCCACTAGGAACAGAAAAGACAAGAGGTTGCTTTCGTTCGGCTAATTGACGGTAAGCAATAAAGTAATAGAGCATTTGCGGTAACCAGCGTGCCACATTGATCGAATTCGCCGAAGTAAGTTTTCTCGTGGTTGTAATTTCTTTGTCTAGAAACGCGGTTTTGACCATGTCTTGACAATCGTCAAAAACCCCATCTACTTCTAAGGCAGTGATATTTTGTCCCAGGGTAGTCAATTGTTGTTCTTGTACTTTACTCACTTTACCTTTTGGATAAAGAATGACCACATCGATCCCTTCAACGCCTAAAAATCCGTTAGCAACCGCTCCACCTGTATCCCCAGAAGTGGCGACAAGGACAGTGACTTTTTGGTCAGATTTTTGGCTATTAAAATAGCCTAAGGATTGTGCCATAAAACGTGCTCCCACATCTTTAAAGGCTAGGGTAGGACCGTGAAAGAGTTCTAAACTTCCTATGTTTTCAGTCACTGGGACAACTGGAAAATCAAAGTCTAAGGTGTTTTTTAAGATCTCTTCTAAAACTGCTTTGGGGATTTCATCCCCTACATAAGGTGCCATAGCAGTATACGCTATTTCAGGAATGCTCAATTGAGGTAATTCCTTAATAAATGCGGCAGCAAGTTGTGGTATTTCTTCTGGGAAATAAAGGCCACGGTCTGGTGCAATACCATTGACGACTGCATTACCAAAGCTTGTTTTTTCTTTTGGATTACTTAAACTGTAGTATTTCATTAGGGGGTAATAAGTTGAACACCTTTTTTATTGATAGGAGAAACAAATGTATCAAATTCAATGCCTACTGGACTAAAGCTGTCGATCAATGCTTGTCTTACCTTTTCTGCGGTTGCTTGTCCTTTTGAGAGATTAAAAATTGACGGTCCAGACCCTGATATTCCAGAACCTAAAGCTCCAGCTGCAATAGCGGCTTCTTTCATTTCTTTAAAATGAGGAATTAGCGCAGAGCGTTCTGGTTCAATCACAACATCGACTAATGAGCGCGACATAAGATCGTAATCATCCATAAATAAAGCGCTTACAAGTGCAGCGAGATTACCCCACTGTTGGATTCCTTTTTCTAGTGAGATAGTTCTTTTCAGGACAGAGCGTGCATCTGCTGTGCGCAATTCAATTTTAGGATGTATGATTGTTGCATAAAGCTCTTGTGGAGAAGGTAATGAAATAACATCTGGTTTTTGTCCACAGCGCACTAGTGTAAACCCACCTAAAAGTGCAGGAGAAACATTGTCAGCATGAGCTGTTCCACTGGCTAACTCTTCGCCTTTCATGGCAAATTCAATTAATTGATTGCGAGTAAAAGGTTCTCCTAACAAGGCATTAATGCCAAAGACTGCACCAGCAGAACTTGCGGCACTACTGCCAATCCCGCTGCCTGCTTTGATGCCTTTGTAAATTTCGATTTCGAAACCAAAATCACAAGGGTGTTTTTCTAATAAAGCTTCTGCTGCGACTCCAGCCACATTTTCTTTTGTCGCTAAAGGGAGTTTTTGTCCTTCAATCTTTGTGATACGCACCCCGGGTTGGGTGGATTTTCGTACAATAATTTCATCTCCAACCTTGTCAAGGCAAAAGCCTAAAACATCAAAGCCACAAGAAACATTAGCGACTGTAGCGGGAGCAAATACTTTAACTGACTCCATTAGCGTTTTCCTATTCTAATAATGTCTCCAAATATTCCAGAAGCAGTTACATCTGCTCCAGCTCCAGCACCTTTGACGATTAAGGGTTGGTCCTTATAACGATCTGTATAGAACAAGATGATATTATCACTACCTTCTAGGTTGTGAAAATCATGTCCTTGAGGGATTTCTTGAAGTCCCACACTGGCTTGACCATTTTCAAGTTGTGCCACATATTTAAGACGAGCGTTATTTGTTTTAGCACTTTCTAAAAGTCCATTAAAGTGGGCTTTATAGGCATCAAGAGAATCATTGAATGTCTTGTTGTCTGGTGTGTCTAAACACGCCTTTGGTAAAAATGGCGCATTAGCAATATCTTCAAGTTCGATATTTAATCCACTTTCTCTGGCTAATATTAAAATCTTTCTAGCTACATCGACCCCGCTTAAATCTATCTTAGGATCTGGTTCTGTATAGCCTTCTTTTTGTGCTTGAATCACCACTTCTTTAAAAGTGTCATTTTCTAAGAAGTTATTGAATACAAAATTTAAACTTCCAGAAAGAACGGCTTGGATTTTATGAATTCGATCCCCAGAAGCAATTAGATTACTCAAGGTGTCTATTACCGGTAATCCCGCTCCAACATTTGTTTCAAACAAGAATGGACTGCTGTATTTACGAGAAGTCTTTTTGAGTGTTTGATAATTGGTCAATTGATCTGCACAGGCAATTTTATTACAGGTCACCACCCCAATATTGTTTTCGAGGTAGCGCTGGTATTCTGAAGCAATACTTTCATTTGCAGTGTTATCGACAAAAATACTGTTGCGCAAGTTCAATGCTTTTGCGTGATTAAAGAAATCATCGACATTGCTTTTTGCGCCTTTAGGCAACTCTTCTGACCAAGTGGTTAAATCTACCCCTCTATCGCTTAATAGCATTGTTCTGGAGTTGGCCAAGGCCATTACGCGAATGCGTAATTGTAAAATCTCTTCTAAGTATTGCTGTTGTTGATGGATTTGCTCTATTAACTTACTTCCAACATTACCTACTCCAATAACAAAAAGATTGAGTTGTTTGATATTTTCTTCAAAGAAGGTTTCGTGCAAGCAGTTTAAAGCTTTGTGGGTGTCTTTTTTGGCTATGATGATAGATATATTTCGCTCTGAAGCGCCTTGAGCAATTGCACGGATATTGACATTATTTACTCCTAAGGTGCTAAACATTTTCCCACTGATACCTTGATGATTTTTCATATCATCACCGACCACAGCGACATTGACCATTTCGTTTTCTACCAAGGCAGGGTCAACTTTGTTTAATGAGATTTCAAAGGCAAACTCTTGATCGATAATTTCTTTGGCGCGATGAGCGTCTTCTGATCTTAAACCTATACAGATCGAGTGCTCTGAAGAAGCTTGCGTAATCATAATGACATTGATTTTCTCGAGGGATAAGACTTCAAACAGGCGTTTTGAAAAACCGGGAATTCCTACCATTCCACTTCCTTCAAGACTTACAAGAGACACATTGTCGATATGACTGATCCCTTTGACAACTTGGCCATCAATAACATTTTTTGCTTTGGTAATTAAAGTACCTGGGTCATTAGAAGCAAAGGTGTTTTTAATGTAGACTGGGATGTTCTTTTCTACTAAGGGTTGCAGGGTAGGGGGGTAAATTACTTTTGCACCGAAATGAGATAACTCCATCGCTTCTAAATAGCTCAATTGAGAGATAGGGGTAGCTTGAGCCACAATTTTAGGATGAGCAGTAAACATTCCACTAACATCTGTCCATATTTCAAGGCTACTCGCTTCTAGAATGTTCGCTAGAATAGCTGCGGTGAAATCTGATCCACCACGACCAAGTGTGGTGTTTTCACCTTTGCTGTTTTTAGCAACAAAACCAGGGACTAAGGTTACTTTAGCAGAAGAAGCGTTGTAAAGTGTTTTAACATTTTTGCTGGTGTTTTCCCATTGAATAATTTGACGATTATTTTGAACATTTGCCTCAATTAAATCACGGCCATCAATCAAGCGAACATCAATATTTTTTTCCTTAAAGATGGCTGCAATGATGGTGCTGGATAAATGTTCACCAAAACTCGCAACCTTATCTGCGGCTTTTGGGGTGATTTCTTGAAGCATTGCAATACCTTCTAAAAGAGTTTCTAGGCGATTGAGTTCAACTTTTACAAAGCTGATAAGACTACTTTGACTTTTAGAGGGGATAAAGCCTTTGATGACTTCTAGATGACGTTCTTCTAATTCTTTAAATACAACGGAAAAACTGTTGTCGTTTTGCGCTGCTTTTTTCATCGCATTGAGCAATAAATCTGTTACTCCGCCTAAGGCAGAGACAACAACCGTGGATTGTTGTTCTGGTTGAACAATTGAGAGCACATTTTTTATACTAGAAGAATTGGCGACGGATGTTCCGCCAAATTTTAAAACTTTCATTTATTAGTGGAGTTTATTCCAAAAAAGAGGATTGAGATTGATTTTTAAATGACACAGGAGTAGAGATTTTAATACCCCCAAGGGGTACAAAAAGTTTGCGTATTTAATTCGGTGTTATTCATTTGGATGAACATATCAATCAATTTTGTACAAAAATAGGTTAAAAGCTTTATACTTTCAAGGTGAACAAAAAAAAACACCCCAGTTTTAACTGAGGAGTAATGATTTATGCATTTTTAAGATCGAGTTGAAGCTTTTCTGCCTTTCCATCCCAATCAAGTTTGATGTTGTCGCCCTCTTTCAGGTTGTTAGAAACAATCTCTTCGGCGATAATATCTTCTACATAGCGTTGTAAGGCTCTTGAGAGCGGTCTTGCGCCATATTGTTTATCATAACCTTTCTCACCGATGAATTCTTTGGCTTTCTTAGAAAGACTTAGAGTATAGCCTAATTTTGTGATGCGTTGATCAAGTTTTTTAAGCTCAATATCAACAATCTTCAGGAGGTCTTCTTTTTCAAGGGCATTGAAAATGACAATATCATCTATACGGTTGAGAAATTCTGGCGCAAAGGTTTTCTTTAATGCGCTTTGAATGACTCCTTTTTCAATTTCCTGGGATTGATTTTTTTGTGCTGATGTACTGAAACCAACTCCAGTTCCAAAATCTTTTAATTGACGTGCCCCAATGTTAGAGGTCATGATGATAATGGTGTTTTGGAAATTGATTTTCCGTCCTAAACTATCCGTTAAAAACCCATCGTCTAATACCTGTAACATCATATTAAATACATCTGGGTGTGCTTTTTCGACTTCGTCCATAAGGATAACAGAGTAGGGCTTTCTTCTTACCTTTTCACTCAACTGCCCGCCTTCTTCATAGCCTACATAGCCTGGAGGTGCACCAATTAAACGAGAGATGGCGAATTTTTCCATGTACTCGCTCATGTCGATGCGAATCAAGTTTTCTTCAGAGTCAAACATTTCTTTCGCTAAGATTTTAGCTAATTGTGTTTTACCCACTCCAGTTTGTCCTAAGAAAATAAACGATCCTATGGGTTTATCTGGTGCTTTTAGCCCCGCGCGATTGCGTTGAATCGATTTTACTACTTTTTCTACAGCTTCTTGTTGCCCAATTAGGCTGTTGCCTATGATGCTAGAAAGATTAGAAAGTTTGTTCTTTTCTGTGCTGACAATTTTTTGAACTGGAATCCCCGTGATCATAGAGACTACATCTGCGATATGCGTTTCTGTTACCTCAATGCGGTTTAATTTAGATTCTTCTTCCCATTTTTCTTGGGCAATTATAAGGTTGCGTTCTACGCGTTTTTCATCGTCACGGAGTTTTGCTGCCTCCTCATATTTTTGTTTGAGAACAACGCTGTTTTTGTTTTGTCGAACTTGTTCTAACTCTTCTTCAAGCTCAATAACTTCTTGTGGTACATTCATGTTTTTAATGTGCACACGTGACCCAGCTTCGTCAAGGGCATCAATAGCCTTGTCTGGAAGAAACCGATCTGAAACATAGCGAGAAGTCAATTCAACGCAAGCAACCAATGCGTCATGTGTGTAGGTTACATTGTGGTGATTCTCATATTTTTCTTTGATGTTTTCAAGAATCTCGATGGTTTCTTTTTCAGAAGTTTGTTCGATAATTACTTTTTGAAAACGTCTTTCAAGGGCACCATCTTTTTCGATGTTTTGACGGTATTCGTCTAGTGTAGTGGCACCAATGCATTGAATTTCTCCTCTTGCAAGTGCAGGCTTAAACATATTTGAAGCGTCTAAACTTCCCGTAGCTCCACCAGCACCAACGATGGTGTGTATTTCGTCTATAAATAGAATTATATCATCATTCTTTTCTAGTTCGTTCATGACCGCTTTCATGCGTTCTTCAAACTGTCCGCGGTATTTTGTTCCCGCAACTAGGCTCGCTAAATCAAGTGAAATTACTCTTTTACCATAAAGCACCCTAGAAACTTTCTTTTGAACAATGCGCAAAGCAAGTCCTTCTGCAATGGCAGATTTACCTACACCGGGTTCTCCAATTAAAAGCGGGTTATTTTTCTTTCGTCTACTCAAAATTTGAGAAACACGTTCAATTTCTTTTTCTCTTCCTACAACAGGATCTAATTTGTCTTGTGTCGCTAAAGCTGTAATGTCTTTCCCAAAATTATCTAGCACAGGAGTCTTAGATTTTTTTGATTTAGCGGGTTCTGATGTGGGTACAAAAGGATTTTGCTTATCCCCAGCATCTTCATTCTCTTTTTCATCAGAAAAGGAAGAACTGGTTAGATCTAAGTAGTCAGAGTCGTTCGTTAGCATAGCTTTAAACTGTTCTTTTACAAGATCATAGTTGACATTTAACTTCCCTAATAATTTTGTGGTAGGATCATTTTCGTTGCGTAATATGCAGAGTAATAAATGTACCGTATCGATTAAATCACTTTGAAATAATTTCGCTTCTAGAAAAGTTGTTTTAAGCGCTCTTTCTGCTTGCCTTGTCAAGTGTAAGTTGGGTTTAGTGTTTTCTAAACTATTATTGTCAAGCAAAGCAGGGTTTAGAATTTCTACCTTTCGACGTAAATTTTCTAAGTCTACTGCTATGGCATTAAGAATTGTAATGGCTTTACCACCTCCATCTCTTAGAATACCTAGCATTAGATGTTCTGTTCCAATATAGTCATGACCTAAACGTAGGGCTTCTTCTTTGCTGAAAGAAATAACGTCTTTAACACGTGGAGAAAAGTTATCATCCATTTTTCTTAGTTTTTTATCTTCTTCATCTACCCAAACATCATTCCAAAACGTTTGAATCTTATTGTAAATAGACAAAAAAATCTCATAAAATCAAAGGTATAGTCGTTAAAATTTAGACATTATTTATTCTGAATTACATGTTAATAAATCACAAAGAAATTCTTTGTCAACATAAGGTAAATGGGCATTAAATATTTATTTTAGCCTAAATACTTAAAGACCAAATTTAGTTATGGCTGAAGGAGAAAAACTCATCCCTATAAACATTGAGGATGAAATGAAGTCTGCATACATTGATTATTCAATGTCTGTCATTGTGTCACGTGCTTTACCTGATGTACGTGATGGATTAAAACCCGTACACCGCCGTGTTTTATACGGAATGCATGAGTTGGGAATTCGTTCAACAACTGCATACAAAAAGTCTGCTCGTATTGTTGGGGAGGTATTAGGTAAATACCACCCACACGGGGACACCTCTGTTTACGACACCATGGTGCGTATGGCACAAGAGTGGAGTTTGCGTTATTTACTTGTAGATGGACAGGGTAACTTTGGTTCTGTCGATGGAGATAGTCCAGCAGCAATGCGTTATACAGAGGCAAGAATGCGCAAAATGTCTGAAGATCTTTTAGCAGACATTGACAAAGACACAGTTGATCATCAACTTAATTTTGACGATACCCTTAAAGAACCAACAGTACTTCCTACAAGAGTTCCTAATCTATTGATTAATGGTGCCTCTGGAATCGCTGTGGGAATGGCAACTAATATGCCGCCGCACAACTTGACTGAGGTGATTGACGGTACAATAAGCTATATCGACAATAGTGACATCACCATTGATGAGTTAATGCAACATATCAAAGCACCAGATTTTCCAACTGGAGGTACAATCTATGGCTATGATGGCGTTAAAGAAGCGTTTCATACGGGTAGAGGTCGTGTCGTCTTGCGTGCAAAAGCAAACATTGAAGAAGTCAATGGTCGGGAATGCATCATCGTAGACGAGATTCCTTACCAAGTCAATAAGGCGGAAATGATTCGCAAAACGGCTGAATTAATCAACGATAAGAAAATCGAAGGGATTTCTAATATTCGCGATGAATCTGACCGAAAAGGAATGCGAATCGTTTATATCCTTAAGCGAGACGCGATCCCAAACATCGTCTTAAATAAATTATACAAATACACTCAACTTCAATCTTCATTTAGCGTTAATAACATTGCCCTTGTTAAGGGTAGACCAGAAATGCTGAATCTCAAAGATTTGATTCATCATTTTGTTGAACACCGTCATGATGTGGTGGTTCGAAGAACCAAATTTGAATTGCGTAAAGCTGAAGAGCGCGCTCACATACTAGAAGGCTTGATCATCGCTTCTGATAATATAGATGAAGTAATCGCATTAATTCGATCTTCTTCTAATGCAGACGAAGCCCGTAATAAGCTGATCGAAAAGTTTGAATTAACAGAAATTCAAGCGAAAGCGATTGTGGAAATGCGCTTACGTCAATTAACCGGACTAGAGCAAGATAAATTGCGAGGGGAATATGACGAATTAGTTAAAACCATCGCAGACTTAAAAGATATCCTCGACAAAAAAGACCGTCGTATGAATATCATTAAGGAAGAACTAGCGCAAATCAAAGAAAAATACGGAGACGAACGTCGTTCTGTTATTGAATATGCTGGTGGAAACTTTAGTATTGAAGATATGATTCCTAATGAGAAGGTAGTTGTTACGATTTCTCATGCAGGTTATATCAAACGTACCCCATTAGTCGAATACAAGACACAAAATAGAGGAGGAGTAGGGCAAAAAGCTTCTACAACTAGAAACGAAGACTTCTTAGAGCATCTATTTGTAGGAACAAACCACCAATACATGCTGTTCTTTACCCAAAAAGGGAAGTGTTTCTGGATGAGGGTTTATGAAATCCCAGAAGGATCCAAAACGTCTAAAGGACGTGCGATCCAAAACTTGATTAATATTGAGCAAGACGATAAGGTCAAAGCCTTTATTAATACGCAAGATCTTAAAGACGAAGCATACATCAATAGTCACTATCTCATCATGGCGACAAAACAAGGACAAGTTAAAAAGACCTCCTTAGAGCAGTATTCACGTCCGCGAGCAAATGGAATTAACGCCATCACTGTAAAAGAAGGGGATGAACTGTTATCGGCTAAATTGACCAATGGGGAAAGTGAAATTCTTTTAGCTTTAAAATCTGGGAAGTCCATTCGTTTTGAAGAAAGTAAAACTCGTCCTATGGGACGAAATGCATCTGGAGTAAGAGGAATTACCCTGTCTGGTCCTAAAGATGAAGTGATAGGGATGGTATCTGTAAACGATGCTTCCACAGATATTCTAGTAGTGTCTGAAAATGGATATGGAAAACGTTCAAGTCTTGACGATTATCGCATAACTAACCGTGGTGGGAAAGGAGTTAAGACCATTTCTATAACGGACAAAACTGGGGATCTTGTATCCATTAAGAATGTTAGTGACGAAAACGACTTAATGATCATCAATAAATCTGGTATCGCAATTCGCATGAGTGTTGAATCTCTTCGTGTTATGGGAAGAGCAACACAAGGTGTGAAGTTGATCAATCTTAAAGGAGACGATCAAATCGCAGCAGTAGCTAAAGTGATGAAAGAAGAAGATTCTGTCGAAGAAAACGATGAAATCACAGAGGCCAATACCGATGGCACGAATCTTGAATAAATTAGAATTAAATACAACTTAATAAACAATGAAATATTTATTTACCCTAGTTCTAGGGCTTTTAGTAACCATAGGTTATGCACAAAAAAAGGAGTTAAAGCAGGCGCAAAAACTTTTCAAAGCGTCAAAAATTGAGGAAGCCAAAGCTTCCTTAAGTGCAAATCAAGGAATCATTGAAAGCTCTGATGATGCTAAAATTAAAACGCAATATCACTTCCTTAAAGCCCAAATAGCTCGATTAGATAAAGCCTATCAAGCCGCTTATGACAATTTATTATTAGCGGAAGGAAACAATTCTTTAAAAACACTTTTAGTAAATGAATATCAGCAGTTGACACAAGATATTGTGAACGATGCAATTGCTCAATCTGAAGCAAAAGAGTATATTCCTTCTTCTGAAAACCTGTATTTAGCATATCAGATCAACCTAGAGAATAATATAGATTATCTATACTACGCTGCGACGAACGCTGTAAATGGAGCAAATTATGAATTAGCTCTTGAGCGTTACATTCAACTTCGCGATATCGATTACACCGGGATTGTGACAAAATATTATGCTACTGCTGTTTCAACTAATGAAGAAACAGAGGTTACTGAAACAGAATATAATATCTACAAAAAGTCAAAAGATTTCACCAACCTAAGAACGGAAGATACTGATTCTAAATACCCAGAGATTGTTAAGAATATCGCACTGATTTACAATCAATTAGGTCAGAAAGACAGTGCTATGAAAGCAGTGCAAGATGCCCGTAAAGCTAATCCTGGTGATGTAGGGTTAATTTTAACTGAAGCTAATATTTATATTCAGTTAGGAGAAAAGCAACGTTACAAAGAATTGATTACTGAAGCAATTGAACAAGACCCTAATAATGCAATCTTGTACTTTAACTTGGGTGTAGTGAATGGCGAACAAGGAGATAGTGCAACAGCTAGAGGTTACTATGAAAAAGCGATTGAGCTTGACCCTAGTATGGAAAATGCTTATTTAAATCTAGTAGCTTTGATTTTACAAAATGAATCTACTATAGTTGAAAAAATGAATAACCTGGGCAACTCACGTGCAGATAACTTGAAGTATGATGAGTTAAAAGTAGAAAGAGAAAAACTTTATGAAGAATGTGTTCCAGTTTTAAAGCAACTTATTGCTCTAGACGATTCTAACCTTGAAGCTGTTAAAACCTTGCGTAACATTTATGGAACAATTGGTGACAATGATGGTTTTAAGGCAATGAAAGCCATCATTGAAAAGTACGAGCAGTAAAACACTGCAAATTACGATAAAAAAAGCCCTTCTTTTGAAGGGCTTTTTTATTATAGCATAGATTTTATCAAGCGCAATTTATGTGAGTGGGTTTGCTTTTCCACATTAAAAATCCCTGTTTGATCAATGCGATCAATTCTTACTTGGCCATGAGCATGGATGATAAAATGATTCTGCATTAGTATCCCTACATGGACAATGTCCCCTTCTTTATTGTCAAAGAAAGCTAAATCTCCAGGCTCACTTTCATCAATAAAACTCAAAGTATTCCCCTGTTGCGCTTGCTGCCATGCATCTCTTTTTAATGCGTGACCATGAATTTTATAAACCATTTGCGTCAAGCCAGAACAGTCGATTCCAAAAGGGGTTTTTCCTCCCCACAAATAAGGAGCATGTAAAAATTTATACGCAGTTTTTATTAAATCTTCTTTGACAAGTTTTTGCGGATTATAATTACTTTCGATACTGTGATTAAGCAAGTCTAGCCCACGTAAATCGCTTCCTAAGGGAACGGGAAAAATTTCTTCTTTATTGAGATGAACATAGTCCAATAAATTCTGAGTACACAAAAAATCCTTTTGCTGTATAGCTTTGTATTGTTCTTCTTCAATCAAGGTCGCTTGATGTTGTGTGATCCAACCTTCATAAGCATCCCATAGGAGTCGTATTTTATACCAATCTTTTCTTTGGTCAATAATCTTAAATGCTTCTCCGTAAAGAAGTTGAGAAACCAGTTCGCTTTTATGATTATTTTCCCTAAGTAAAGGAACTACCCCTAAATGACAAATCCCATATTTCAATGGCTGATATTTTTTCCTTTAGTCATGTTCAAAAGTAACTAAAATCATGCAAGAACTTTCTAATTATAGATAATTTTAAGTCGCTTACCCATTTGTGAGATTAATGTATCTTTAACCCTCTAAGCGGTAACCTTTTCATGAAACAATTATTGCGTTTATTTTACAACAATCAATCCAACTTGTACAAAGGGCTTCTCTTTGCTTTTAGTACCTTGTTTATCGTTTATCTCATTCCTGTAAAAAATCAATTTGCCTATGATTTTACAAGAGGAGACAGTTGGCAATACGAAACGCTTTACGCTCCTTTTGATTTTGCTATCATTAAAAGCGAAGCTGAAATTGAAGAGGAGAAAATCAAGTTTAGGGAAGAAGCCATTGTTTATTTTGATGCTGATAAGCAGGTCAAAGAAAATGTAATCGCAGCCTATTCGCTTAATTTTAAAAATTATTTTCCGTTCCTCGAGGGGAGTAGTAGATACCAACGATACTATGATTATGGTCTGGGCTTAATAGAGGTTATCTATGATAAAGGGGTTCTACCCATCAACTATAATCCTACTGGCGAACTAACTGCAGCTATAATTAATGGTCAAGTCGAAATAGATTTACCTTATTCTGCTTTGGTTAATTTGAATGAATTAACCTCCTATTTAAATTCAACCTTAGAAGAAGGGTATAAGCGATATGAAAAAGCCTTTTATCAGCTTTTCTTTACTATTCTAGAACCTAATTTAACCTATAATCAAAGTTTTAGTCAGCAATCGCTATTAGAGGTTTATGCGAAAATTTCTCGCACAAGAGATCTAGTCAGAAAAGGAGAGAAAATCATCCTCAATAATGAAATTATTGATGGGAATAAATGGGACAAATTGCGCTCCTTAAAACAGCAATACTCTGCCGAAAATTTAAGCGGAGCAAATGCGGTGGTTGTTGTGATAGGCTTCAGTGTTATTGTGATGATACTCCTATTGATTTTACTCTTGTTTATTAATCAGTATCGAACAAATATATTTGAAGATAATACAGCTGTCACTTTTATCTTTTTTAATCTCCTCTTTATGGTAGGTTTGAGTATTAGTGTGGTAAACTTTAATGCTGCCTATTTGTATGCCTTACCAATCTGTATTTTTCCATTGATCACAAAAGCTTTCTTTGATCCACGATTAGGACTTTTTGTGCATGTTTTAACGGTCTTGTTAATCGGGTTTATTGCGCCCAATAGTTTTGAATATGTCGTTTTGCAAATTCTTGCTGGGATGGTGACCATCTTAAGCGCATCCGAGCTTTATAAAAGAGCTAATTTATTTATTTCGGTATCTCAAATTATTCTGGTTTATATGTTGAGTTACTTCTCTTTTTATTTAATTAGAAGCGGGAATCTAAGTGATATCAATTACAGTCTTTTTGGCTTATTCTTTATCAATGGTTTGCTCATCCTTTTTGTGCAGCCACTGATATATTTTTACGAGAAGGTTTTTAAACTTGTATCAGATGTGTCTCTGTTAGAGTTGTCTGACACGAATTCTGTTGTGTTTAAAGAATTGTCGAATAAAGCACCGGGAACCTTTCATCACTCCTTACAGGTAGCAAACCTTGCCGAAGCAGCAGCGTCTGCCATAGATGCGAATGTCCTTTTAACCCGTGTAGGGGCTTTATATCACGATATAGGAAAGGTGAATAAGCCTACCTTTTTCTATGAAAATCAACGCGGTAGTGTTTCTCCGCACGATGATCTTTCCCCTAAAGAAAGTGCAAGAATTATTATTGATCATGTTATAGACGGGATAGAATTAGCAAAAAGATATAATTTACCCGATCGCGTAATCGATTTTATCCGTACACACCACGGAACATCAAAAGTTTATTACTTCTATAAAAAGGAGCAGGAACTTAATGAGAAAGTAAATGAAAAGGACTTCAGTTACAAAGGGCCAAGGCCTTTTTCAAAAGAAACCGCAATTGTAATGATGGCAGATGGGGTGGAGGCAGCTTCTAAGAGTTTAAAGGAACCTACCTATGAAACCCTAGCGGCTTTTGTCACAAAAATCATTGACCAGCAAATGGAGGATAAACAATTTATCAATGCGAATATTACTTTAGCAGAAATTGAAACGGTTAAAAAAGTACTGCTCAATAAGTTGGTGAATATTTATCATTTGCGAATTGAATATCCAGAATAAACTATCGATAAAACTTCCATAAAACGTTGTGTTTTTAGAATGTTCGAATTACATTTGCAAACCTAATCTAAGATTAGAAAAGGAGAGGTGCCAGAGTGGTAATGGAGCAGATTGCTAATCTGTCAACGTGTAAGCGTTGCCAGGGTTCGAATCCCTGTCTCTCCGCAAAGATTTGAAAAGTTCATTTTATATTGAATTTCCCCCTCGGGGTGTAGCGTAGCCCGGTCATCGCGCCTGCTTTGGGAGCAGGAGGTCGCAGGTTCGAATCCTGCCACCCCGACAATTGAAATCTTTGGTCGCGTAGCTCAGCTGGATAGAGCATCTGCCTTCTAAGCAGA
>Ga0233444_10000050_pt1 | contig 147636 bp, 205 predicted proteins | sample SI_124_October20_6_FD_182792 | JGI IMG/M metagenome (GOLD analysis project Ga0233444, IMG submission 182792) | Seawater microbial communities from Saanich Inlet, British Columbia, Canada - SI_124_October2016_10_MG | ecosystem: Environmental > Aquatic > Marine > Inlet | place: Canada: British...
TTATTGATGCCATTAGTACTGGCCTCCGTTTATTGTTTGTTCTGTTAATTCTGTGGTCGTTTCAAATACTTCACTCGTTGAATTATAAACTAAGACGGAACCATTTACCTTGCTGCTGACATCAATACCTTCCAAGGTATTAATATTACCCCCAGACTGAATTGAGGTTTGCCATTCATTTGCTTCCGCATTGTAAACTAAAATATGTTCGTCTTGAGCACCAGAAGCATTCACGCCCTGAATGTTGTTAATACTAACTACAGCTGCATTAACTTTTCGTACAGGACGGCCAACCGTTACTTTCTTTACGATTGTTATCCCTTTTGCGGAAACGTTGTCTACTGTAGTAGTTGTCCCGTCAGAACGTACCCTAATGGCCATGCAATTTTACCTTGTTACTGAAGGTGATACTTTAATTTTTCCTTCCAAAACCCTTTCTATGATAGTATTACTATCTGAGTCTTGAAATTGGATTTCAACGTCATAAACGTATCTACCACGAGTATTCAATGTATCGGTTTGGGTGTTTGTTAGAGACATAGTAATTACCCCGTCTGTAGCCGGATCACCAACAATCGTAGTAAAATCTACGACATCGCTGTCCGCAGTCGAGTTATAATTTCTTTTCATTTTGGCGTAACAGGTATATCCGGTCAAGTCTTTCTTAGACCCATCGGTTTCCACCAGTTCCAATTCAATTGAAACGTCTGCGCCTTGATCGATGATGATTTCTTCGTATGTCGCCATTCCCAGTCCCAGTTAAGTGAATACTTTCTTGTTTTATTTATATAAACAAGGAACTGAAAAATTACTATTCTCCCGCAATTTCAGCGATTACTTCGTCCTGTAAATTGAGAGACATATCATTATGATTGAATATGAAGGATACTGTAATACGATTACAGTCTGTGGAGGCTGCGTGATAACATACCTTATCCGGTTCTTCGTGAAGACCAAAGTAACCAGCCTTTAACTGCCAGCCGGGTTCGTCTTGCATAGTTACGATCTTTTTGGTCTTCGGGTCTAGATACTTGAACCAACCATCTCCGGTCTCTGACCAAGAGAATATTAGATTATAGCCGGGAGCGTTCCAATTGGTATGCCATGAGATGAATCCGCCTGGCGGATAAAAGGCACACAATGCGTTATTTCTTGTTCCTAAAAAGAGTTGAATCTCACTATTGATTTTATAGATAGAATCAGTAATAATCTTTCTAGTGTTGTGGTCAGAACGAGATTTAAAACTTTTACCCATTTCTTTCGGGTCAGAAGGTTTAAAGTTTCTTGCCAAAAAGTGATCTGGGAACCCTTCGTGTCTATCCCCTTCTATTTGAATTAGATGTTTTAGGTATTCCTCACCGACCCACTTATCTCTTTGTGAAGCCTCTTTGTTTTGGTCTTCACATTGTAAGTGTGTGCTATCCTCAAAACCATCGATATTAGATATCTCAATATACTTGTTAAGAAGTTCAAGTATTTCTTCATTCTTTACGGGGACTTTTCTAATCATCTCTGTCATATAATATACCCGTCTTTATCAAGACCGCATGAATAGTGTCTAAGAACAATACCACCTTCTGGATAGGGAGTTCTAGCAGGATTCAATGCGTTGTAATAGTTCCACCTAAGATCATTATCAAAGATACCAACTTTTAGTTCTTTATATTTGGGGTCTTTGTTTACCAACCACCATAAGGAAAACTGATCCCATGATCGGAGACTCTCAACATATCCTACTGGCCACCATTCACGATCCATTTGTTTGCGTGTAAGTTCCCACCAATCATTCATGAATTCACGGACGATGGGTTTACGCATATCATACAGACAAACACCACCGCAGAGATCAAAGATTTGTTTTCCCTCTGGACTATCAAACCTACGTTCCGCATAAACATATTCACGGTCATCTGTCAATGCAGTAAACATAACATCATTATCAGCCATCTCATCAAAGACAGTTGAGATATCTTCGTGTTCACATTCCATATCTGCATCGATGTAAAAGGTTAGGTCATAAGGAGACTTGGCCATACCCCAAAGCTTTGCACGATAGTGATTGTTACACCAGATTACTTGATCAAAGATATCACGATGAAGTTCCTCAAACATCCACTCTTCACACACAAGAGTTATCTTGGCATCTTCGTGGTAGTCTAGAATTGATTCGGATAGATTTATCGCATATCTATAAAAGTTGATTTTATTAGATGCTACAATTACATACCCTTTACTCGGCTGTAGTGACATCCTCTTCTCTCTTCTTAAGTTCTTCCATTACGATCATGATTGCATACAAGTCAACTTCGACACGATTTTTTGCACGGCGAAGTTTAGACTTGAGTTGACGATTCTTAGAGTTCTTGATATCATCAATCTCAAATGCTTCTAACTTATAGTTGAAGAGTCTTTCTAGTTTACGAGCTTTTGCGTGTTCTAGTTCACGTTGTTTGTTTTCTTCGCTTTCCCGTTTACTTCGGGCATTCCGTTCTTCGGTGTTTGCGGTAATTAATTCATCACCAAGGGCTTCCACAACTTCTTCGTAGTCGGGATTGGGATTACCTTCTGCATCAACTTTACGAAGCTTCATAACTTGACGGGTAACTCGACCCACATCATCTTCAATCTCCAAAATACAGTTGAGCATTTCTTTCTCATCTGTTTCCCAGAATGCATTATCCATCCATTTTCTTGAACTCATTTCAGTCTCCTAATATAAATGATCTATATGGTATATAGGTCAAAGTTTATGATACATTATAATAGATCAGTTGTCAAGCTGTTCTTACATATAATGTATATGTTTGTATTGTACTCGACCCACTTTGGATTGTTAATCCAATGTAGTTACCTACAAAATCCCTTTGATAGTTACCTATGAAATCACGTGTGTAATTTCCAGTAAATCCAGTGGAATAGTTTCCTATGTAATCTCCAGCGAAGTCACGAGTACTTGTTCGTGTACTGGTACTTGTGTAAGCCGAAGTTCTAGTCCTACTGAATGCAGAAGTTCTAGTACGTGTCGATACTCTAGTAGAAGTTCTTGCATACTCACCTAAGAAATCACGTGAGTAGTTACCGACAAAATTTCCAGCAAAGTCTGTCACTCTATCTCTTGAGTAGTTGCCTATGAAATCACGTGAGTAATTACCTACGAAATTTCCAGCAAAGTTTGTTACTCTGTCTCTTATATATTCACCTAAGAAGTCACGAGTATAGTTGCCTATGAAGTTACCCAAGTAATCTCCAACAAACGTTCTACTATAGTTGCCTACAAAGTCACGTGCGTAGTTACCAACAAAGTCCCCTGTGAATGTTTGGAGACTATTTCTTGTGTACTCACCCACAAACGTTCTACTATAGTTACCCACAAAGTCACGAGTACTTGTTCTTGTAGAAGTTCTTGCGTATGTGGAAACTCTACCACGAGTGTATGTAGAAACACGGGTTCTTGAGTAAGCTGATACACGAGTTCTTGTAGAAGTCCTTGCGTATTCACCTAAGAAGTTACCAGCATAGTCGCCTGCAAAGTTACGTGCATAATCACCCACATAGTTACCAGCAAAGTCTCTGTTGTAGTTACCAGTGTAGTTACCAACAAAATCTCCAGCAAAGTTACGTGCGTAGTTTCCGACAAAGTTACCAGCAAAGTCTGTTACTCTATCACGAGTGTAGGCCGAACTTCTAGTACGTGTTGAGGTTCTTGCGTAGGCAGAAACTCTGTTACGAGTCGAAGTTCTAGTAGAAGTACGAGTAAAGTTACCAGTGTAATTTGTTATTCTAGTTCTTGCGTAGGCAGAAACTCTGTTACGAGTCGAAGTTCTAGTAGAAGTACGAGTAAAGTCACCAGTGTAATCTGTTATACGAGTACGTGAATAGTTACCTACAAAGTCTCCAGCGTAGTACAAAGTACGAGTATAGTTACCAGTGTAGTACAAAGTACGAGTATAGTTACCCGTAAAGTTACCAGCATAATATAAAGTTCTTGTGTAGTTACCAGCGTAGGACAAAGTACGAGTATAGTTACCCGCAAAGTTACCCGTAAAGTTACCCGTAAAGTTACCAGCGTAAGTAACGTTTCTAGAGTAGTTTACCGTTCTAGAGTAAAATCTGAAATATGGTTCTGGTTCATACCCAGTTCCACCCATGAACCATCTACTATAGATCACGCTTCTTGAATAGTTAACCGCTGCAACTCTAGAACGTGTTGATGTACGAGTCGAGGTACGAGTCGAGGTACGAGTGTATGTTCCCGTTGCGGTTCTAGTACGAGTGTATGTTCCGGTGCCGGTACTTGTACGTGTTGAATCACGAGTGTATGTTCCCGTTGCGGTTCTAGTACGAGTGTATGTTCCGGTGCCGGTACTTGTACGTGTAGAAGTCCTTGTGTAGTTACCCACAAAGTCTCCGGTAAAGACTGTCGCATAGTTACCAAGATAGTTACCCGCAAAGTCACCAACGAAGGTTCTGCTATAGTTACCAACGAAGTCTCCGGTAAAGACCGTGGTATAGTTACCAAGATAGTTACCCGCAAAGTCACCAACGAAGGTTCTGCTATAGTTACCAACAAAATCCCCCGCAAAGTTTCTACTGTAGTTTCCTACAAAGTTACCCGCAAAGTTGGTTATCCTGTCACGGGTGAATGTGGAAGTTCTAGTACGTGTAGAAGTTCTAGTATAAGCTGCTGAATATGCACTTGTACGAGTTCTAGTAGAAGTACGAGTATATGTAGATGTACGAGTTCTAGTAGAAGTACGGGTTGATGTACGTGCATAATCACCCACATAGTTACCAGCAAAGTTTCTACTGTAGTTTCCTAAAAAGTTTCTTGAATAGTTACCAGTAAATGTCCTTGCATAGTCACCTACGAAATCACCCGCATAGTTTGATACACGAGTTCTGTTATAGGTAGAGACCCTGTTACGAGAGTAATTCCCTACAAAGTCACCAACGTAATCTGTGATTCTAGTTCTTGCGTAGGTAGAAGTTCTAGTTCTAGCATAAGCGGAAACCCTGTTACGTGTGAAGTTCGTTTCTCTATCACGAGTGTAGGCTGACACTCTTGTTCTGGTATAGTTTCCGACAAAGTTACCAGCAAAGTCTGTTACTCTATCACGAGTGTAGGCCGAAACTCTAGTTCTACTATAGTTCCCTATAAAGTTACCAGCAAAGTTGGTTACCCTGTCACGGTTATAAGTTGATACCCTTGTCCTACTATAGTTACCAACATAATCCCCAGCGTAATTACCAGCAAAGTCTCTGTTGTAATTTCCTATGAAATCTCTGGTGTAATCACCAACGTAATCTCCAGCATAGGTTGAGGTTCTGGTACGTGTTGAGGTTCTGGCGAATGTTGATCCACGTGATCTAGTATAACTTGAATTTCTTGATCTTGAATATGCGGATGTACGTGTTCTTGCGTAAGCTTGATCCGCAGTATCTTTCTTCGTGTCCGTTGCAGTACCCACAGTTGCCCATGTTCCGGAGTCTGTGGGAGCTCCTTGTGAAGAGGAACGTAATTGGTAAGAACCGACTTCACCAGCGGTTGTTCTCAATGTTCTTACAAATGACCCAACAGTGTTCACGATGTCTGTATCAGACATTTCTTGAATATCACCATCACTACGTAGACCAATTGGTCTCACCGTAGTTGGTGCTGTCATGGCATTTCTTTGATAGATGTTATATGGTACAGTAGTTCCGTCCGTCTGAGTGTCACTGAAGACCCCAGAAATATGAGTTGTATAATCTGCGCCGGGAGAAGAAGCCCCTAATTTGTATAAGCCAGGATATTCGGATGTTGCAATACGAGAATTAATTCTACGTGCAAGAATCGTCATGTCAGAGTCAGGCATCTCATAAAGACTTGGTACTGAACTTCCATCTTCCGCATATCCAACGGGACGAAGACCTGATCCCTCGCTCGCTGTACCAGCTTTCTGATAAACTGTAGTTGTAGTACTTCCAGAGGTGATTGCAGATGCGGGGTGTGTTCCAACAGCTTGGTTGTTAAACGTGTCTACAAAAGAACCGATACTCGTACCACCTGTTGAGGTAAGAGTTATATCGGATACTAGATTTGTTCCACCAGCACTGGCAGCCAAGGCGTCTTTACCGACCACATAGGCAAGGTAGTTTTCATCAGTAGAATTCATCTCCTGAAGATCGCCGTTGGTTCCTTGTAATTTTAGTGGTACATTCGAAGACATTTATATCTCACACATTCTGTTAATCTTCTTCTATTTATGCATATCGAACATACAAGGTATAAGTTTCTATTACAGATGATCCTGAACCGATAGTTGTTCCTGTGTAATTACCCACAAAGTCACGTGAGTAGTTACCTACAAAGTCTCTAGAATAATCCCCAATGAAGTCACCAGCGTAGTTCGATGTACGAGTTCGGGTAGAATCTCTCGTATAAGCTGAAACTCTTCCTCTTGTATATGCAGATACTCTATTTCTTGAGAAGGTATCTGTTGAATCTCTTGTGTAATCTCCTATAAAGTCTCTAGAGAAAGAATTTCCGAAATTTCTGCTGGAAGTTCTGGTGGAAGTTCTCTCGTAACTAGAAACTCTTGTACGTTCATAGTTACGAGAATATTCTCCAAAAAAGTCTCTTGAATAGTTACCTTCAAAACTTCTAGTGTAATCACGTGCACTTGTACGTGTATAGTTAGAAGCTCTTGTCCTACTATAGTCACGAGAATATTCACCTAAGAAGTTACCAGCAAAGTCACGAGCACTTGTTCTTGTTGAGGTTCTCGTTGAGGTACGTTCATAGTTGCCTATAAAGTCTCTAGAATAATCCCCAATGAAGTCACCAGCAAAGTTACGTGCATAATCAGTAATACGAGTACGTGTTGAGGTACGTGCATAATCGCCAGTGAAGTCACCAGTGAATTCACCAGCAAACCCCACGATACGTTGCCGTGTATATTCCCCAGTATAGGTTCTGTCACCAAGATAGTTTATGTTTCTGTAGTACGTTATGGTTTCGTATCCGGTGCCGTCTGGGTCTCTGGAGAAACCGTGCGCCCTAGAAAAAGGAATATCGGTCGAAACCCTGTTTCTAATATAATTTCCAAGAAAACTCGGACTGTTACTATACTCTCCAGTATAATAGACTGTACGAGTAAAATCTCTAAAGAAAAAGTCTATGGGTATACCATCACCGTCTACTTCAGGTGAACCAAAGGTGCCCACCGATATAATTGTTGCAGCTCTGTTTCTAGTAAAGGTTGCGGCAATCGATTCTCTAGTCGATTCTCTAGTCGAGTTTCGAGTATATTCACCTAAGAAGTTACCAGCGTAGTTACCAGCGTAATTACTACTTCTTGTACGTGTTGAGGTTCGTTGATAGTGACGAGTTGAGGTACGAGAATATTCACCTAAGAAGTTACCAGCGAAGTTACCAGCGTAATTACTACTTCTTGTACGTGTTGAGGTTCTCGTAAAATCTCTGGAATAGTCACCAATGAAGTCTCTAGTATAGTCACCTGTGAAATTACGTGAAAAACTCCTTGAGTACACTCCTTCATAAGCTCTAGCATAACCGCCTTCGAAATTACGACTGTAGTTTCCTAAGAAATTACGTGTGTAATCACCTATAAAGTTTCCAGTGTAACTACTACTTCTTGTACGACCATAAGCTGATACTCTAGTTCTGTTATAGTTACCTATAAAGTTTCCAGTGTAATTGCCAGCGAATGTACGTTCATAGTTGCCAGTGAATGTACGTTCATAGTTGCCTATGTAATCTCCAGCGAAGTCACGAGTACTTGTTCTTGTTGAGGTTCTCTGATAGTTACGAGTCGAGGTACGTAGGTAAGCTGACGTTCTAGTCCTAGCGTATGAAGTTTGTACCAAATTCTTTTTAGTGTTTGTTGCAGTACCCACTGCTCTCCAAGAACCTGTAGCTGGTTGACCTTGAGAACTTGATCGCAATTGATAAGAACCAATCGCATTAGAAGGAGCTCTTCTTGTTTTTGCACGTTGACCCAAAGACACTTTCATCTGTCTTGTAGTCATCGGAGTCAAACCTTGGAATGTTCCGGTCTTACCACCACTTCTTTTCACCGACATTAGTTTGGTGACTGCACCATCACTATCCAATATACTTGTAGGAGAGGATTGCGTTTCTCTACGATATATGTTATAATCTACCTGAGTTCCATCGGTCTGTGTATCCGAAAAAATACCTGAAGAAAATACAGCATAATCTCCGCCTGGCGAAGATGAACCCAACTTAAATTGTCCTAGATAATCAGATAATGCAATTCGAGCATTTAAACGATCCGCAAATATGTTCATATCCGAATCGGACATTTCATGAACACCTTCTAAAAGGCTTGACGGGCCATCGGTAGGTGGGTTATAATAGGCTATTGGTTTTCTAAAATCCGAATCTGCTTCTGACGCCGTACCTAGAATCTGATAAAGGTTTGTAGTAGTAGATGATGAAGATATAGATGAGGCCGGATGAGTACCTACTGATTCATTAAAGTAGGTATCAATAAAGGAACCTGTTAAAGTATTGCCACTAGAAGTTAAAGTTAAATTGCCGACATCATTATTTGTCTCAATAAGGTGTTGTCCCACCAAATAAGATAGATAATTTTCTTCTGTACTACTTAACCTCTTTAAATCACCCTGATCAGGACTTTGGAGTTTAAGCGGTTTACTCTTCGCAATTGGCATTCCACCGTCCTTTTTTAAGTATTTAAGAGAGTGCCATTCTCGTCATATATATCCACCACTCTACTTGCCATATGATTTAGCGCATTGACTATACTTGATGTTGCAGCTGAACTATCAAAGAAAGAAGCCAAATTAGAGAGTGATCCTATTCTAACGTCTAGCGTCCCGGCAGAATCTTGTAAGTCTTGCAAGTCACCCGCAACGGCATTCAATGCACGTACTACGTTGTCTCTTGAGTTACCTTGATATGTAGTCGCATCTAAACTACCCAATGTTCCGACTGCTGAGTCTAGATCGTTAATCGCAGTTCTATTTGATGTAGACGTTGACCAACTATAGGGGTTGTCTACGTTGAATTGTACTGAAACACCAATACGTGCTTCATTAGAATCCATCTCAGATTCTAGGGTAGTTACTCTCCCTTTGGTTGTCTGTAGTGAAGATACAGCAGAATCAAGTTCATCATGAACTTCGTTAATTGCACCACCCAAGTGACCGGATGTTGTGTTTAGAGATGTACCCTGTATAATGTTTCCAACAAATGTTGCACTTGCAGCTGAATCAAATGTGACGTGATCCGCACTTCTGTTGCGAATTACTAGGTCACCACCACTGTTCTTAAGGGCACCATAAGTTGTACCACCGTCTTTCAGATATACAAAACCGCCATCTGCATCAAGACTAATGTTACCAGATACGTCAAGGGTCAGTGCACCAGTTCTGTTAATGGTTGTACCACCCATCGTGACGTTGCCACCTGTGGTTACTGTACCACCTGTGGTGACGTTCGCACCTGAGAATGTCAGTGCAGTAGTCGTACCAGACTTAACGATCAGATTACCGGATGTATTGGTAAGAGAACCGTATGTGGTTCCCCCATCCTTAACGAACACGTCACCGCCGTCTGCATCAAGGACAATATCCCCAGCCGCATCTACCGTGTAAGTAGAAGGAGCGTCAATCTCATAACTTGCATCGTTACTAAGAGTGTGAGTTACCTCATCACTACCTGCTCCGTTCCTAAATCTAATTTGATTACCATCTGCATCCAATGTAATGTCACCAGACACATCAACTACAAAATCACCTGTACGTGAGACTGTTCCATCTGTTTGGAAATGATAATCGGTAGTTCCACCGTCTTTAAAATATATGCCTCCACCGTCTGCATCTAGTGTAATATCTCCACTTACGTCAACAATGAAGTCGCCGGTTCTGGAGATTGTGCCGTTGGTGTTGAATCTGTAGTCTTCTGTCCCACCATCCTGAATGATGACGTTACCACCATCCGCATCCAGTATAATATTTGAACCAGCATCTACTTTAAAGTTTCTTACAGTGTTTACTGTGGCCGAATCAGCGTTTAATGTGTAGTCACTATCTACTGTGACTGTCTGGTTACCATTGATATTTTCAATGTGGTTTCCACCAACTGAGTCGGTGAGGTTACCAGAGTGTTGAATTGTTGTTGTAGTGCCAAGACTGTACGTTACTCTTGTTGAACCAGCATCTTTAAAGGTGATGTTATCACCGGCTGCGTCGAGTACTATATCACCAGAAATGTCTAGTGTCAAGTTTCCTGTGCGAGAAATTGTACCGTTTGTTGCAAAGTTATAGTCAGTAGTGCCACCATCTTTGAATGTGACGTTACCGCCAGCTGCGTCGAGAATAATATCTCCGCCTGCGTCCACGGTGTAAGTAGAAGGTGCATCGATTTCGTATGTGGCATTGTCGTTAAGTGTGTGTGTTACCTCGTCACTGCCCGCACCGTTCCTAAATCTGATTTGGTTACCGTCTGCGTCAAGAGTAATATCACCCCCCGCATCGATCTCAAAATTACCACCAGCAGAATCACCAGTTACAATCTGACCCGCAACGGTCATGTCAAGAATAGTTGTTGTTCCTAAAGTAAGTTTTGCGTATTGGTCAGAGTCCTTTTTAAAGGTAACATCACCACCGTCTACGTTAATCTCAAGGTCAGCACCACCGTCAAATACGAAGTTAGGTGCACTGTTGATCTTCTTTGTGGATGCGTCGAATACTGCTTCAATCTCATTGATAGCATTCTTGATTGTATTCGCTTCAACATTCAGTGTGTCAGAGTCACCACCGATATATGCGTCGATAGCATTGATGGCTCCTGTAAGACCACTGTCCCGTACTGTGTTGATTGCATAGGAAAGGTAGTTAAGATCACTCTTAACATCACCACCGCCTGCACCGTGTAGGTCTGAGTCTAATTCGTTTAATGCACTTACTACGTCAGATGAGTCTGATCTTTGAGACGCACGTGTTGTTGTGGTCAATAAATCAGGGTCGCCTACGTTATTAGAGATAGTATTAACATTATCTCTGAAGATTTTAAACGAATCTGTTAAAGCTGTAATTGGACGTGCCATTTATAATTTCTCTACTATTTGCGAAAGTAACCCTTTAATATCTGACATCTCTTTCTTAAGAGTATCTACTTCTTTTTCTAGAGATTCTTTCCTTTTCTGTTCTTCTTTCCAGAGACGTTTTCGTTCACGTGCTGCCTGAATCTCATCTTTATTTATATTGATAACAGGCCCATACTCTCCCGCACGTGCGAAATCATTTGAGCCTTCTAATGCTATATACTTCTTCTCCATTAGATCGCCAATGCAATTGCTCTAAGGTCACGAATAATCGGAACCTTAGCACTGTTAGTTGACTCCATGACGATCTTCAACTTAAATTTACGGAAGTCTGCAAGATCAGCACCATTCAAGTTGTTGATATCACCAAATCCACCAATAGTATATCGATATTCACGGAACTTACTTGGGTTCGTGTCGGAAGGTAATACATTGTCCGAAGTTGCTAACACCCAAGCTTTAGCTTTAAGTCTATCTTCAGCTTCACCAGTCTTGTAGTAAACTTTAAAGTCGGCTTCGGGTGGTTTGTTTGCAGCAAGTATTACCTTGATGCCTTTTGCAGTCTCTTCCAATACCACTTCTTGTGTTATGTGTTTTGCCAAACTAGAACCCGCAATTGTAGTTTCGGGGAAGTAAGTCAATGGCACATTGTATCCATCTGTAGATGCAGAATCCTGTTTATCGATCATGTTACCAATCATTGCCATACCGGCAGCCTGCATATCAATAACAGGAGATACTTTACTATCAGTTGTTGTCATAGACATCTGAATGATTGCAGATTTAGGATGACTGTAAGTCGCCAGTTCCGTTGACTCTTCATTCGGATTAATAATACATTTTGGGCCATTAAAGTAATTGTTCTTTTTATTCTGAATCAATGTGAACACATTGTCTTGTATGAATCTACCAGATGAACTATCTACCAACGAAGAGTTCGAAGTGAACTTCGCTGACATGGTGATATTCGTAGTAGGCACTTTCATGGTCTGAACCGTAGGCCAAACCAAATCGAATGTTGGGTTCATACTACCACTACACTTACCACCACCGAATCTTCCTGCTTTGTCAAAGGCAGAATCCGCAAGGAATTGATACGCTGTACCATCTACGGAAGTAACCTGTCGATTACCCGTGATACTTGATCCAAGAACACCGTTGTATCTTGTGGCAGCACCAAGACCAGCAATAGTTGTGATATCACCTTGACGTAAACCATGACCTCTATTAATAACAGTTACAGTCTTAGCTTTGTTACCACCAGCATCAATGTAATCTTGAGGTACTGCAAATGGATTCTTGGTCAATACCGTAGGATCAACATTTACATTTTCCAGTAAAGCATTACCAGAAGTATTAAAGTCACATCTGAATAATTGATATGCCAAATCTTCTGTCTGAGAAGGTTCCCATAACAGAGAGTTTTGAGATTTAAACAATGACCCCAAAGTTGGTTGTTCAGCGATACGTTTCTCTGTAGAACCAAGTACAAAGTCTTCAACACGAGAAATGTACGTTCTGTACTTCATAGACTGTGACTGTAGAACAATAGCATACTCGTGTGAATGGGCCAAGTAGATTGGTTCATCAAACTCAAAGTCTGTACCATTGGCCAACATCTCTTCGATTGTAGGATCACTGTATGTATCCTCAATGGCAGTTACTTGCGCTTGTTGAACAATCGTTACTCCGCCTGGAACAATACCTGTTGAATGAGGTACACCATTTACCGTAGGTCTAATCTGACACATTACAGGAAGACCTGTATCATCCTTACTCGCAAAGAACACACGTACTTTTTTAACGAATACACCATTCGGATCATCTAAACCAACTTGGAAAGTTTGTGCAAGTGGGTCAGAATATACACCAATCGTAGTAGTGATTGTCTGAGAATCAACAACCTCAGAGTTTGTTTCTGTTCCAACAACAGTTTCAGTTGAGGTAGTTTCCGTCTGAACGTCTGTAGCAGTTTCTTCAGTGACGGCCACATCTGTACTTGTTGTAAATGTACTTCTAGTATCTGTATCCTCTCTTGTCGATGCACTACCACTAACTTCTAAGATACGTGTACTGTGTACAATATCTTGCACAGGTTCAATGAAACCCGTTGAAGTGAATTGTGTAGTAGCAAATGACAAGGCCTCATCTTTATTCGGAACACTGATATCACACAGTAAAAACTCTCTTTGACCTGTCGGGAAACGCATTGCTGAGTTGTTTGGTATTTCAAACTCACCCAGAATATTTCCGCTTGTATCAGAAATAAGATTTGCGTTTGCAGGCGTCTGTTCACTGTGTGTTACAGCTGGTGTGAGACCAGCCGTTCTTGTCTCTGGGTCTCTATCCGAATGTCTTTTAAACACTCCTGTAGAAATACAGTAAGCACTAACATCAGTATTAGAAAAGAATGGGAAGTATCTTGTAGATGGACGAAGACCATCAGCTTTGAATGATACTTTTCTAGAACGCATCCAAGGGATGGAAATCAAATCGAATACACGTTGACCCACAATTTCACGCACAGTGTGTTCACCCGAAATTCTATTAACCGTTGTGGTTGTAGAAGTATTCGTTGTGATCTGTGTTTCTGTTTGGAACTCAGTCTCGGTTGTAGTAGTTGTAGTTTGAGCTAAAGTTGTAGTATCAATAGTCTCAGTAGTTTCACGTGTTTCTGTGGTTGTGGTCTGAATTGTATCTATTGTACCCACAGTAATAGTAGCACCACCACGGCGGCCTCCACGCATACCACCCGTCATTGGATTCTCATCTGCCCAAACGTCAGCAATAAGACCAAGTTGATCAGGGTCGGTAATTGTTACGCCACCAAAGGTACTCGTGAATTCTTCATGAGTTTCTTGAGAGACGATATCTGTCTGTGTACCCAAAGATGTTGTATCTGAGGTTGTACCTGTTACAGTCCAATCTGTTTGGTCTACGGTTGTAGTTTGTCCAGTGATCGAAGGTTCAAGAGTGTTACTTGTTTGAGATGTAGATGTACCAGTTACTTGACCTTGTGAAGCACCAACTTCTAAGTCATCAAGAGATACACCACCCCAATCCCACTCATGGTTGTTCCAGTTGACAGCATTAGATGTGTCAAGAACTGTTGGTTGGTCGATAATTTCTGGGGCTCTAACATCGGTCTCTTTCCAGTAATCGGAAGCAGGAGACATAGTAACATAACCCACAATCTTTTCAATGAAGAATGGGTTTAGGTTTTCTGTTCTAGAAGCAGTATTCTGTTGTTGATAAGGAACCACTGTATAGTCTAGGGTAATTAAATCCCCCGACTTTTTAACATTCAGTTGACCCGCATTTGCAGAATCAAATCTAAGGTCGATTGCTGTTTCTTTCTTGCCCGGTCTTAATATTTTCTTCTGGGGATCAATCGTCGCACGATATTCAACGCTTCTAATATCTGAGAAAGCATGGTTTGCAAAGTTGTCCACAAAGAAACCGGACTTAGTTCTATCTGCACCCGCAGAGTCCAAAGCTTTCAGTGATTGTGTTTTTAGTTCCAACATAGACAGAGTGGCCATTTCTTCCACTTTGTCAAGTTTGGTTTCGATCTTGTTGATGTCCGCCATCGTATATCCTTTCAAAGGAAGGAGACGAGCTTTCATATCTTTTGTATGAAGAGTAAACGGATTCAATTCATATTTGTACAGATCAATACAGTCTGTAGGTGTGTCGGGAAATGTAGGTGTAATTGATGCAGTACCTTGTAAGTATCTCAACTCACCCAAATTTGACAACACAAGTTTGTCTTTACGAGGCAGATAGAATTCTGCATCCATCTCAACCGTGTCTGTAGGTTGAGGGAGTTCGTTTACAACAGTAAAGGAACCCGAACCGTTAGTAGCGGGACGGAAGTCCAACACGTCACGGAGAGATACCAAACGTCCATTCTCCATTTTGTGTGCTGGGACATCTACGTAGTCAACCTGTCCTGTATAGGAATTGATTGCAAAGAAGTCGCCTGTACCATGTGAGAAGTACTTGAATCTAGCGAAGATCGTTGTACCATTACCACCAGCGGAGTCTGTGCTTGGTTGGCCAACACCTTTCCAGATAAGTTTACCATCATCATAGTGAGTATCACGATGGCCTGTATCCAGTTTAAAATCTGTGAATATGTTATTTCCATCGGAGTCGTTGATTCGGACTCTGTTCAGAGAGAAAATGTCTGACTTACCAAGAGCAAGATACTTAACACCGTCACCATCTGAATCTAGTCTACCACTAACTGTGGCTTCTGTCAAGGTTTTAGGTCTAATTTTTGCAAGACCTTTTTTGACATATGCGAGAATTTCTACCGCAGTACTGGCGGGTAGACCGGAAAGAGTGGCAGAAGTTGCGCCACCTGTTAAACTTGTTGTCACTGAACCTAAGAAACCATCGGCTGCAGATGCAAAAATCCAATCGCCTGTATTCTCAAAGGTTTCACCTGAAGTTGTTAGTGTGATAGTAAGTTCACCACCAGATGTCGCAGTCCCACTAAACCTTCGTTGCGAGGACAATGAAACACTACTAAAATTCTTAGGTCTAGGAATAGGAGAATCAAATAATAGAGTTTTCTTCTTAGTCTCACGCAGTGTTGTATTATTACTAAAATCGATGTTATAGTAATTCGATGTACTTGTACCTACGGAACGTACATTTCTCAAACTGTATGAGTTATTAGTAATCGTCACATCGAACACATGAAGTCGATATTGATTGTTCTGGAATTCTGAGATAGCACGAACCCTACATGTACCAATAGAGTTTTGTCCACCAGCAGTTCTGTACAGTTGTACTTCTTCACAATCATCAAAATTCAACATTCCCTTAGCGCCCAATGTATCGGATACTAGGAAATAGTTTCCGTAGTCGGCAAGAATACCTTGATTGTCAATTGTGGTTGTTTCTTGTGCACGCTTTACAACAATAGGTGTTGTTGAGGTTTTTTCGATTCGGAAACCGTCGATGTAAGCAAGGCCAGGATCAACTTCCAATTTAAAAGTCGTATCGTTATTAGGTAAGAATCTTGTCTTGAAATATTTTTTAATGAAGTTACCATGAATCTCACGGATACGTGTTGCTACGTGGTTACCGATTTCATTATATCCTTCAGAAGATAGTACCTTGTTGACTTCTTTTCCATCCACAATCTTAGAGTATGGGACATGGTTCTCATCCGAGTCTAGGTCTTCCAACTTAGATAGTGTTAGACGAATTCTGTATCTGTCTGCGCCAGGCGATGATCTGTTAGGTGTCGCCCCTTGGTTATCAAAGAGAGCATCGTCATCGGAAGAAGTAACAATATCTTCTGTTACTTTGAAAACAATCTCACCACTATAGTTCTGATTGTACTTGGAGAGATAGATTGTTTGTGCCGGTGAGAATACAAATCGACCAACAGCAAAGAATGAACCTTCACCAGTCTGATATGAAAGTCCTTGTCCTGTGGCAGGGTTAGATGAACTGTTTTCTTGTTGTACATCAAATGTATACGTACTGCCGTTAATAGTACCCGACAAGGTTTCATTCGCAGTTACACGAAGGGCTGTTTCTCCAGCCTGCGCTTGAGGTGTTTCTAGATAAGTGACGTAAAGTGTTTCGGGGTCAGTTGCAGTCGCAGCAAGTTTATCATCAACACGGATTTTAATTCCACTAGTCTGACCAACAAAAACATTATCAATAATATCTACGTTTGATGGTAGTGGGGTACTTACTTTAATTTTAATAAATTCAAGTTTCTTATTGAAAGATGAAGCAGAGTTATTTACGGGCGCACCGTCTTTGAAGACGTTCTGTCCTAGACGTGTGATCTCTTTCTGAACAATCGTTTGGAGTTGAGTTAACTCACGGGCCTGTAGAGCACGTCCACTGTTAAACAGGATGCGATGATATCCATCACTGTCAGCGTGATCGTCCTTGTATGTAGTATTAAATACTTGTTTATTAAAAATCTTTGTCATTTTCTACAACCTTAGAGTTGAATTACAATTTTGATATCTTCGGTCTGATCTGTTGACCTTTCAACAGCAGCACGATTATCAATATATAGAAGTTCTCCAGACAACGGATCAAATTCACCTTTAATGGTGTTTGATACTGTTGCAGTAGTTGAACCACCACCTTCGACAATACTGATCGTTTCGCCATTCTGGAATGATCCATATCCCGTATAGTCTGATTGGTGAAAGAAGATTCCACTAGAATCCACGTCATCAATAAAAGCTTTAACACCAGAAGTAGCACCTTGTACAACAAGATCATCTACGAATGGGCCATCGTTAACTGAAGTCAATGTTAGTTTAGATAACCCTAATCCAGTTTCTTGAGTAAACACAGCTGAACTATCTTGAATCAACAGATTCTTCAACAACACTACCTGTCTGAATTGTTGATCTACAAGAAAGTCGCCATTCTCAATACCCGTTGGTTTTGTGTTAAACATAATAGCACCAGACTTAAGTTCGTCTCGTGGGTCTGCACCAACACCATTGGTTGGGCCAATAATTGCCCGAATTTCAGCAGAGTCTCCGCCTCCACCACTAATACTAACACTTGCTCTGGTATAACCCGCTCCAAATGCAATACTATTATCTGAACTATCTTTTACAGTAACTTTGGTGATTGCACCACCGACAACAGTAGGAACTGCTTTTGCGTTTGTACCGTCACCAACAATTTCTAGAGTTGGGGGTGATGTATATCCAGTTCCACCATTTACCACTGCATAACCCAGAATTTGGCCAGACACAGAATTTTGTTGAACTAACTGTTGTTCCACATCTTCCGCTGGAGAGTCTGAGTCAACTCCGATCTCATCTGCAAGAAGAGTAGCACCAGCACTATCCTGTACTTTTGCGACAGGAATGTATGCGGTAGAAATAAACTTGGAGGCTTTCAATGCACCGATAGAGTACAGGAACTTCCACATATACCCGTCAGCCGTACGGAATGCGTCTCCTGTTGTATTACCAGTAGGTTGAACCGTTGATGCGACTACTTGAGGTGGGTTTGCATTAGTCTTACCCTGTTGTAGACACATATAAATTTGTTGGTTTGAATTCATAACATAGTATGCATTCGTAGGATATCCGGATTGTGCATCGTCATATGCAGAATAGATAGCACCAGATGTCCAGTTGTAACGTGGTACAACAAACGTTTGGTCAGTGATATTCTTAATAGACTGCATACCCAGACGTGCAAGTCTCTGTTCCCTTAGAGAGTTGGTGGGGTTTGGTGCAAGATCAGAATCATTCCAGTCTTCTGATTTACCAATACCCGCATAATAAAAATTATCAGAATCTTTGATATCTACAAGGATATCTCTGATCGAATTCTTTCTTTGTCTGTCAAAAACTACGGCTGTCATTTTTTTATCCTATTTAACTTAATATTGCACCGGCGGAATCTATACCAGTATTTATTATGATCCATTCAGTGTTATCCCAAATACACGTAGCAGATTGATTTACCGCAAGAGTTATAGTTGAGAAATTCTGTAGATTCGATGGTGTGATTGTCGCAGTACCACTATTCTGATTTACTAAGTATTTAATAATACCTCTTTCCGATCCATCAGGCATTCCAATAGTTATTGAACTACCTGAGTTGAAAAATGTAAGAGGTTTGTCAATATCAACATCTCCATTAGATGTCATGATTTGATAAGAAAGTTTTAGTCTACTCTGAATTTCAACACCACCAGTTCCTTTTGCTTTCAAACCAAGGTCGATGTCATTATCTGTACCCACAGCTTCTATAACAGGTGTGTTGTTATTTGAAGCGTTGGTTAACTTAAAATGATTTACTGCACCAGCTGTTGAAACAAATTCAAATATCTGGTTACCATCACTGTCTTGCAACTCTGTTCCAATCTTAGGATTGTTCAACATAGGTGCGTTGATGGTTTTGTTGTTTAGTGTTTGTATTGCATCATTGAAAGTAAACTCGTCGGAGTCAGTCAATAAAGGTAGGTTGATATTTCTATCACCAGTTACCTTAGCTGCAATTAGACTGTATTGAAACAATGCGCCTTCACTATCCATGAGTTCTGGTTGTACCAAAGAACTTGTGAGTACAATCTTGTTGGCCATTGTTTGTGTTGCAGAATCAACAATAACATCCCCAGTGTAGTCGGGGAATAAAATAGTTCTGTCAGCTGTCGGTTCATTGACACCGATAAATGTCTCATTAGTGTCGTTAAGTCTTCCTTCGAAAATAATACGATCACTATCAAAAGATATCAAAGGCATCAAGACAGTACTATCCCCACCAAGTTTCTGATAGATTTCTTGGAAGTTTTGTTCTATCTTGAGACCAGCACCACGGAGAGTATCACCCGTTCCGTCATTTGCTGTTGTGCCTCTGTTAAGTATCTGTCGTGTCATTTTAGTTTTCCTAAAAACTTATAGTTCTATTTATACAACTTTATAGGTTGGGGTTATACGCAGAATCAAATAATTCATCCAGATTTGAAATACCATCTGAATCGACCCAATCGAACTTATCTTGGTCGATTGTTTCAGTACTGCTGAGACCCATACCTGAACCTTGTGCATCCGTATCGTCATCAAACGTAGGTGCGTCTGCCTCAAGATACTCACCCATCGTCGAGTAGAGGTTAGCCACTTCTTCGATAGTGATATTTTGTAAGTCATTAATATCGTTACCGCCTGGGTTTGGATATGTGGATTCTGATCCAAGGTTCGTTCTAAACAATTGTGTTGTCCCGTCTGGTGCGTTGAAGTTAAATAGACCTGTCATACTTGATATAGCATCTCTACCCATTGTTGCGATACCCTCAACTTCAAATTCGGGGATATCTTTTAAGCCTGGGAATGGTTGTTCTTCAATATTAAGGTCAAACTGACCAACAAGTTGAACTTCTGCACCAAGATACATTCCAGCTGGATGTACAAACAACTTGTAAGGTTTTCTCCACTGAGATACAGACAGTTCCGTCTTAATCAACAGTGCATATTGTTGATAAAGCTTATCGTCGGTGAGATATCTCTGAGATTCTGCACCAATGATAGATTCACCTACATTGAATATTTGTCTCTTTGTATATACAACATCCGGATCGACGTTAAAGAATGTACGAAAGAATTGTTGTATAGAGTACTTAGTACCCTTTGATTTATACAGTGTACTAGAGTACTTTGCAGCAGCTCTTTTATCCGTGAACCCTTCAAAATAAGCTTGACCCAAAAGTAATTCGTCTTCAATATAAGAAAGTAATTCTAAATCAGTCTGCGTTACATCACGTGTGTAAAACAACTCTTGAATCAAATGTGAAGGTGATTCCACCGTTTCTTCAAATTTGAAATACTCCTGTAAGAACGAAACGAACTTAGGATAACTTTCTACAATGTGTTGCGATAGAGCGTCTTCAACAACGTACTCACGTATATTGGGTTCACGTCTCCCAATATCAATAAGAGTTCTATCTATTTGTCGACTATGCATTAATTATCGGCCTTTGTTATGACAGCACGTGCAATTGATCTTGCGTTGTCGAAGTTAAGAATGTATTGTTTCTCAGGAACGATTGCAGATTGATTTGCTGGAACCGTTGCTAATTTAATATAATTAACACCACCGATTACTGTATCGACTTGTAATCCCACAATACTTACTGTCCCCGCATCGGGATTGTATTGACCCACGTTATCGACGATAGGCTTATTAGTTGTGAGGTTGATTACTTGTAATTTGTTAGAGTTGAGTTTGTTTCTTACCTGACAGTTCTCATTCCTGAATACAAACGTAGAGGATGTGACCCTATACAAAACATCGTCGGGAGATGCAATTGCAGATGGGAAAGAGAATGAGTGATCTTGTTCTACTAACAAGGATGGTGCAAATCTTTGTTGCATCTTCACTTCTGCACGAGAAGACAAGATAGAGGGACTGACATCATCCACTAGGGTCAACATGTTTGATCGACGGAATGCCTGTTCAAACTTACCTACACTATTTGAGAAATAAGTCTGTACCGCAGTACGAACATTTTCCTGAATTGTGTTCAGAGAAAGAGATGTTAGGTTTGGGTTGAATCTGAAAAATACTTCGGTTTCGACCCAAGTCTTAACTGGATCAGAAAACTTAATATCAAAAGTAGCGACAGCTAACTGAGACGCAAGGTCTACAATGCCAGTCTTAACCACTTCCTTTCTCTGTTCCGATACATCATCTTCGAATTCGATAGAAGAAAAAACAACACCAAACTCAGGCGTAAGATTGTCTTCTCCACCCCAACTAGAAATATCTTCAATCAGTGTGGCATAGTTTCTGAGAATCAATGAGTTATAGTCTGCGAAGGTGACCATCCTGTTCTGTGATGCGTACTGAAAGGGTGCATTCTTACGTATGGATTCTACAGTTTCTTTTTCACCACCACCCACAGATTTAGTATATGTGGAAACAACAGGAGTTCTGTTGATAGTTTCTGTGATTTTTATTAGAGAAGAAGGTTCAAATGTAAGAGCATTATCTGCATTCGCACCGTTTACTGCCAAGTATTCTACTGTGATCTTTGAACCTGAATCCGGAGTCTGACCTAAAGTTGTACCATTACCGAATGATAATTCGAAATATCCATTAGGCATTTCCTTAAGGATGTATAAGGTAGACTGTTCACTGATTGTTGTGGCCTTTGTGATGTTTGTGTATGTCACAAACTTACTAGTACTCGCATTCTCATACACTTTAACAATTGCAGTAGAGATATCAATGTTCTTGTCTGGAATGATATAGACCGCATTCTCGTCGTTGTCACCAGAAATGAAAGTCTTTGTCTTTGCGTTTCCCTCAAATACAGAAATCTTATCGTTACCATCAAGAGTTTTAAATTGATAATAACCCGCACCATCATCGGATGCGATTAGTGTCTCGTTTGTTTGGAAGGTGTATGTGTTAACATCTACTTTAGTTGTAAATTTATAACCTGTCGATATTGTAATTGTCTGTTGACGGTCTGCAACGTTTGACAGGTTCATTGCCATCTTAATAATGGCTTGCGATGCGGTCTTTGACTTAGGAATATAACCAATTGCTTCGGACAATTGTACAAGTGAACTACGCAGTTGTGCAGTAGATAGAAAAGATTCATTGAGAGCAAAGTTAGCGGTCAGACCGTTAAGGTGTGTATTGTACGCCAACACGTCTAACATGTTTGACAGACCAGAGGCCTCAAAGTTGTAATCCTTGAACTCTTCTTTCTTCTGTAAGAACGTCTTAAGATTGTTCTTAATATTTGCGAAGTCCAGTGCGGACGATTTAATTGTTGTCGCCATTACCTTAACCTATTTAATTGTGTTGTGAGAGTTACCTCTTCACCTGAATTTATTACCCTGAATACTACATCTATTTGTAAAGAGTTAGCATCGTCTAATTCTTTGCAGCTGACCTTAAGGGTCTTATAGTCTACCCTTGGTTCATATACCCTTATTGCTTCTTTAATATTGTTCTTGATCGCCGACTTATCAAACATCGTATCCAGTTCAAATAGGAAAGCGTATAAGTTTGCACCATATCCTGGCTGAAACGGTTTCTCGGCAGGGCCTGTAGTAAGAAGATTCCTAACAGACTGTTTTACCGCAGCTGCTTCAGTCTTCTTGTACACATCCCCTGTCTGTGGTTTGTTAGCAAAAGAAAGATCGATGTCGAGATTCTTTCGGTTCTTTGTTGTTCTAAAAGTAACCGAATCTAGATTCTTATCTTCTTTTGATAGTGCACGTCTAATTGCCATGGTGATCCCCGATATATCCTAGTTCTATTTATACTATTTCAGCAGGACTTCCACCAACTCTTTTTTAGAAAACAAGTTCCCATTAAATTGACTTTCAATCTTCTGGTCAAACACAACATCGTATGATGATGGAATGTTAGGAAGTTCTACCAGAATAGTAGCTGTCAAAGAACCATCGGGGTTATAGGTGTCATAGTCCAAGACCAAACGTTTAAATCTTGCGTTGTCTTTTATGTGAACTGCGACATCAAATGTTCTTTCTAAATCAAGTTGACCATTACCATTAAACACATTATACCCAACCATACGTCCATCAGCTTTTAGTATATTGTCTCCACCAAGAGTTTCATTCGGGCCTGCCTCATAGAGTCCCTCAGACACTTTCATTTTAATATCCGGAAACAAATCTTTTTCCGAATTGATAATATTCATAATGTCAGCATGAAGTAAAAGATTGCGTGCTATTTGCGCTCGGTCTTCTGCTTTGCCAATATGACCTAGACTAGAAGCTCCATATCCTAAAAAATTAGATACGGAAACATTCTTCGAAAGTTTCAGTTTCGATGTTATGGTTCTAGGATCATATTGATCTGGGTTGTAAAGAGGGTCTGCTAAATATAACATTGTTATGCTCCGTCACTATCACCCAGAATACCACTGTCCACAATGGCATTCTGTATTTCTTTTTCTACACTCTCTTCCAGTTTCGTAACCGTGAACTGTTTACCAAGACCTTTCTCACTGTTACCCAAAGGAGTAGTACCAAAAGTTGTTGTTCTTCCAACACCAGCAGTTCGTCCAATAGCGGGTGGTGTACCCACATCAAATTCAGTATTGATGATTCCATCTATCGCCGCTTGACCACCAAGAACATCTTTGTTTGTATGATCACGCACTGCTTGTCGTATTTCTTCGGTTGTGGGTTCTCCATTATCGAATATGCCACCATACCCATCTAGGTCTAGAATCTTACTCTTAAGAGTTCCACCACCATCGATTGTTACACTACGAATCGCATATGATCCACCAGCAAGGTGAAGTCCTACTATCGCACTATTTGGTGGCGGAGCTGAAGGTGGTAGAGGTATGGGTGAAGGTGGCACTGGTGGTAATCCAAATCCTCCCGCACCAAGAGATGATGCAGATGCTGCTGATGTTGCCGTCACAGCAGTCCAAGCGTTAATCGCACCTGTCGCCGTACCGATTACTGATCCGAAGAATGTTGCACCGGATAGTGGTTGTGGGCCCAGTGGGCCTGAATATGTCTTACCGACAAAATCTACAAGATCACCACCAAATGTTCCTTTCATACCAATAGCTGATACAGTCATACCAGATATGTTACATGCTTTTCCAACCATAACGGCTTCTGACTTACCAGACATGATTAGAGTTCCGTCAGCAGCTACCTCTATCGACCCTTCGGACATAATATCATGTTTACCCTTGGTGATAGTCTTGCGGAAATCACCCAACACGGTATCCGTTGCGTTACCCATTGTTGCGATACTACTATTCTTCTTGGTAATATATTCGTGGTTACCCGAAGTTGTTGTTCTATCGTCTTTACCAATACGAGTTTTTCTTTGACCTTTTATTTTTGTGTTGTGGTTACCACCAACATCTAGGTTGAAGTTACCACCAACATACATGTCAAGATTACCCTCATAGGCAATTTCAGTGTCTCCCTCAACAACAATCTTAGTGTTACCACCAACAGTCTCATATTTGTTTTCGGCTGCGCTAATCCAGATAGAACCATCTTTACGCATTTCAATACCAGAACCCGTAGTGTGTTTAATTAGTATTCGTTCATTACCTTCCGTATCATCAATCTCAATGACATGACCGGAATGTGTTTCGGTTACTTTATTAAAGGGATATTTTGATCGACCTGTATTAGATTCAAACTCAATAGACCCATCGTCTCCCTGTGTTGCAGTCCCAAGACCCATATCAATTTTAGGGAATACCGCAGACATCTTAAGGTCATTTGGTTTATCCTTTTGTCCTACACCACCCGCCCCACGAGCCGCACGATTGATAGAACTTTCACCCCAATACTCTTCACGAGGAAATTCACCAGTTGGGTCTTGAAACCCATACTTGTTTGTACCCTCTTTCTCTTGAATAGTACCCTGTTCTGCTTCTGTCTTCTTAGCCATTTAATTTACCAATCTTGTTCCGGTTGTTGCAATATCACGTCTGACCTTACCAAACTTCTTCCTCACAAACTCACCGACATTAAAGTATGGTTCTTCTCTTCCTTCCAGTTCTCCGATACCATATATTTTGGCGCCGGGATATCCTTTAAAGAATGTATCCAGAAAGGTTTCTAGAGTTTTATATTGAGACCCCGTAAAAGAGTCACCTGACCTAAAAGCATTTGGAGCTTCTGTTCCTGTAGGTGCGTCGATACCACCAACGAGGGCAATATTAATAGACTCGTTTCTAAAATCAGCGGGGTCTACTTTAGATATCAACGTGGTAGGTATTCCCCTTTGCATAGTCCCATCTCTACGAATCAAATAGTGAAACTGAATAGTGTCGAATCCACGAGCTTTATGATCTTCGTGAATCATCTGAGATGTCAAGTATTGATCAATAAAGGTTTCTGTAGAGTGAATGATAAGTTGTTTTACGGGTCTCTTAACCAAACGTACTTCAGCTTGCAGTTCTTCTTTCGTATCACATGTTTGGAATACAGCAGGTTTCTTTTCTGTGTCAGAAATATTAGACTGGGTAGTTTCGTTTATCTCACCAGTCTCAAATTTGATAAAGGTATCGAAATCACTTGGATACTCCTGAATATCAAAAGATTCTTTCCAAGTACTTCTGTCCTGATCCCCAACTTTTATTTGTTTTGTTAGGGTGGTGTCAATATCACTTAAAGCGATTTCAACAATATTCATGATGATTTCAAACTCAGAAATCTTCTTGGGGTCTATCCCCTGTAGTTTACATTGAGAAACAGTTCTTTCAACAAGTTCTCTTGTGTTACGGAATCCTTTCTGAGCAGAAAGTATTTTAGATATTTCCGGATCGACACCTACGTTTTTACTACCGACATTTTGAACCGCAGCTGCAAGGTCTTTTGGTGCACCACTTTGTACCTGAGAAATTACACTGGAGATATCACTGTTACCGATACCACCAGAACCACTAGATTTAATTCCTGTACCAACAAGAGACGTTGCAGATGTTAATTCACGAATTGTATTACTGGCTGCTCCGGTAGAATTTTCGCTTATATCCTGAAGACTACCTCCACCAGTAGAAACACTTCCAACAAACTCTTTGCCTTGATTAACTAGACCTCTTACTGAATTGATCTCGGCATTGACTTCTGCTTTAGTTTGATTTACGGTATTTACAATACCGTTGACTTCACTTGCGACCCCTTTTACTTCGCTGCTAATATCTTTGTATGCGCCACCAAGTTGTCCTATCGAACTACCATCGTCTTGTAACAGGTTATCAGTAAAATCTGATACCGGATTGATATCTTGAATTGCGGAAACCTCATTCAATACTCCAGTAACGTTTGAAGAAATATTATTTACAGTATCCGTAAATTCTTTCAAAGTTGAAACATTCGAGATACTACTCAGACTCCCAGCTGCATTATCTATAGACGATAGAAGAGAGTCTGCTTTTCCAGACATGGTTTCGCCTGTTTTGGTTATGGCGTCCATACCACTTCCACCAATACCTTTAGCAGACAAACCATCTAGAATAGAACCCAGTCCAGTTATAAGTGTAATAATTGATGCAATCTTGCCCGCAAGGTCTCCACCAATAGCTTCTATGGTCGATGAAGATGCAAAGGCAGCTGCAAGTCCAGCAGAGTCTCCACCAGTAATCATGTTTAGAATAGAACCATCTGCATTCGCCGAGTCGAGAAGTCCCGCTAACGGGGGAAGTTCTTTTGTTGATAAGTTTACTTCTGCTGTGGTTCGATCAAGTACTCCACCAATACCAGTTACATCTTCTGTAAATTCTACAATTGCATCACCTTTATCGACAATGCTTCCCGCAGTCGTAACTTTAGATTCTAAACTTCTAAAACCACCTACGACTTCACCAGCTTCTTTACCCAATAACGTGGCATTTTTTACAAGATTAGCTCTATTAACTTCATCAATCTTTTTAGTTAATGAAGTGTCAAGGTTGTCTTTCTCAACTTTTCTTTTGAGTGCGCCTTCTACGTCTGATCTAATAGTCATTATCCGCCCCCATACCTATCATTAAGTTCATATGCTTTTCTTTTTACATCACCAACATCCACACCCGTTGTAGAACATACCGCTTCAACTTTACTGGACAAACTGCGTCCCAATATTTTTGGTTTTGTTTCGGTTATTTCTTTTAAAACAAAGTCTACCTGTTTATCAAAGTTTTGGAAATCTGGACTGGAATTTTTTAAGGAATCTAATCGTGTACCCGTGAAGTTATCTATACCAAAACTACCATCATCGTGGCCACCCGTAATCATACCACTAGCTATATCTAGTTCAGCAGTAAGTGCGATAGAACTCTCAAAATCCAAACCAGCATCTAAGGCTTTCTTTAACGTTCCTCCAATCCTACTATCCTTTACTTCATTTGTTATATCGCCAGTGTTCTCATTTTCTGTTGCGACTAAATCTAAAAGTTCTGTAATAGTATCAGCGTCATCACCAATAGGATCGAAACCCAGTTGAATGGGTGTTGGTGTTGTTATGTGCGGTAAAGAACCTATTACAATAGGAACCTGTGAATACTTTCCGTCCATAAAGAAACCGAAGATCAATGATCCCGCTTCAATTCTTGGTGTTGAACCAAGTCCAGAAGTACCACCCTCTGTTGTTGGAATCAACACTTGGGCCCAAGGTAATGCAGACTGTGGTATATCTTCAAGACTAGGACTATGAACACCGTGGATACGAATCTGAACGTATCCTTCAAGACCCTCACCTGCTGGCGGTCTTGCATTGATAACAAGTCCGGTAAACCACCTAACATGGTCACCATAAAATTCTGAAGGTAATCCTTTAGGTAATTCCATTAGAAACTCTTATTGCCGTAATTAAATTTGCTTATATTTAATGTTGTCGTATGTTTTCCATTACCACCAGCTGTTTGCAAATGATGATGAATATTAGTAATTAAGAAGTCACCACTCAGTAGTTTAGATGCATCTGTTTTGGTTTCATCACCATCTTCAGGTATTCTCACATCAATCCTGTCTCCAACACCAGCTTTAGCAGCAATTATATCTGCTCCGGTAACGGTAATTTCATACGAGTTCTTCATCATTAAATTCAAAGCTGCTTGAGTTTTGATCTTATGATGATGTTTATCTGCATCCGGTTCCCAATGAATACTCTTGTAGTTTGTGCCGGGTCTGTATGTCTTTCTATTTAACACTTGATGAACAAACCTAGAATCCGCTGTATGTGCAGGCCCTACTCCTTGCAAACTAAAATTTGGATCGTATGTGTTTTTACTACCACCATTATCACTTGGTATTGCATCAACAACATCCATGACTGAAAGGTGTTTAGGAACCCAACCCTTAATAGTTGCATCATCAAGTTCTGTCATTGCATAGGACGATCCTATGGTGCCTGTAAGTATATGGTTAAATGCGTCTGAAAGTTTTGATATACTCACATCATGAATTTGTTTATGTCTTTGTCTAAAACTTTTTGTAATCACATCTGCTTGAGTTTCTGCTCCCGAATAAACGTAAGGGTCTTCCATATTAAATGGGGGAATCTCTAGGAGTCTGTCCAAGGTAGCCAGTTTTAGTTCGTCGTTAAACACACTTCCAAACAATAGGAAAGGCATTCCTGTAGTTGTAGATGCACGATCCCTCAACCATTCACAGGCTTCTAGTGGATGCATGTAAGGAACGATAGCTTTCCAGTTCTCTTGTATAGACGGTTGAATTACTTTTTTACAACCCTTACCTATTTTAGAACTTAATATATCAACAATCTCATCTTCTAACTTTTTACCGTTACCAATAGCTTCACTGAACTTTGTTGCCTTACTGGCAGTCGCATGTTCGTCGATAAGATTTAGAAGCCAAACTGTACTTTTCGCATCTGCAACACCACTCTTTTCTATTCTTCCAGCAGAATGCACGTGCCATTTTTTAGTCCAAGTCTGATCACCCACATTATCTTTAATGGTCATAACAAGACTTTCTGTACCACGGAATTTAAATCCTTCAAACCAACCCGTTTGATCAACAAGTAAAATATTGCCTGTACAGTATGGCATAGTGATATCTTCAAAGGCCTCGTATTCCAGTATCACTTGAAAAATATCAACAGAACTTCCTGTCGAACTAGTAAGGATTGCCGACTCTATTTGAAAAGTTGGCCCGTCAAATCTATCTTGCATCTTACGTCACTTCTCTAAGTTTTGTATATACTCTTTGTGCTACCCGATCAACGACATCAGCTTTTAACACTTTGATTTGTTTTAGTTCGTCGTTCTTTTGTTTATAGTATTCCTGTACAGTAACAGCAGTAACATTAGATGGAACGTTTTGTGTGTATGGATCGATATCAACCCACTCACTTTCTATACGCAGTTCTGCATTATCAGCAGCCTCTACTGCACGTGCAGCTGTTTTCCTATCGGATGATACCAGAATGTTAGATACGTTGTCAAGATCAAATGCTACGTATTGAGTTTTTTCGTAGTGATGCACAGCTTCATATTGATGCGATTCTTTAAAGAGTTCAACCGCAATTGTAATACCTGTTGTCTGATCGATGTAAGAAATAGACTCGGTATCACCAAAGTTATTATCTTTAGGGTTACCGACATACAACGAAGCAACCACGGTTACTACTGTGTTTTCAATAAATGGAATGTTCTGGAATGTTGCTTCCTTTCCAAGTGAATCCAAACTTCTTTCAATTGTATCATCCATGATTACACCATCACGGTAAAACGTCCAGAGACTTGAACTGTGGAAAGTTTTACGGAATGAGTCATCTACTTCAATAGTAGCGAATCCTGTCTCTGATACTGATAAGGTGAATTGTTCTTGTTCATCCAATACTGTATTGGTGGTGTCAATTACCATTTGACCAAGTTCAGGGATTCTACGGACAATTGTTCCTATTGTACCAGATACCGATCCGGTCACAACTTGTCCTACACGAAACGCAAAGTCTCCTGTAGTAAAATCGTCTTTAGTTGTTACTGTCCTATGAGGATATCTAACCTTTACGATATCACTTACCTTTTCCTGTGCGACAGGCCATCCAGATTCACGCAGATGATCATTCATTAAAAAGAATGTCCAATAGTAATCTGGACTACCGTAAAGTTCGTATGATACGTTATCCGGTCTGTCGCCCGATAGAATCTGATAACTTTCATAGAATGATAAGTCTTGCTTTACCTGATCAAGAATATCTACGTATGAATGAATTGCCTGAAACAGAGCAGGACGTGTCTCTTCACCGAAGTTGTATAATAATGGTAAAAAACTTTGTATGTATTTCATTGCTTTGCCCTGTTATTATGCATATATGATTGGAGGCTGTTCATCACCACCGTCACCACCGTTACCACCGTTACCACCCGAACTTAACTGTGGCACATATTCCTCTTGTTTTCTATCAAGAGTTGCAGACTCAATAAAGTTCAATGTTATTTGTGTTTCTACTGGTTTACCGTCTTTGTGGAATGCCATGCCATTGGGGTTTGTTGTTACAGAAAGGTTTCTCAGATATGAGGGTTGTATTTGGACAGGTTCCCATCCTCTAAAACTGGAAACTTTAATTTTAAATTTTTCTGGATACTTGTAACCAACTCTAACATCACCAACCATAATCGGTTCTGGATATAAAAAGTGTCTGAAGAAATCTACGATACCGTCAACAGCGCTTGCTTCCTCAGCTGAAGAAGGAACTAAACTAAAACTGAATGAGAACTCTCTCATGTTGACTCTTTTAAATAGAGTCCTTTGGTTTGGAGCAACAGTTACTCCGGCTGCTACATTACCCGCAGCTGCAATTCCAGCACCAGCAATTCTTCTGGTCGCTCCTGCCAATGTGATAGCTCCTAATCTTGCTGCTTCAGGACTTGCACCACCACTAACTGCGTCTATGATAGATTGACCTACAGATGTTGCTACGCCAAACGTGCCTTCGGTTGCATCTGACAAGGTGTCATCTGTCATACGATTCAACGCTAGTGCCCCAGTCGGCCCTAGATCGACACCATCAAAAGCAACACCTTCTGCAACCTGAAATCCTGGCGGTAAATATAAAACTACTTGACCATCAGGGTCTTGTAAACTCATCTTACCCCTAGTAAAAGGTTGAACCTCTTCACCTATACCGAAGAAATCTTGAAGAATGCCATCCAACTTACCTCCAGCGTCCCCAAGAAAATTATCAACGGCTTCTAGTCCACCCTTAACATCATTATAAACTTCCTTTGCATCATCAAAAAACTCTTGGAGTTTACTAGGTTCGCCTTGTTCCTCAGATTCTTTTTCTATATTTTCTTTTGCTTTTTCCAGATCAGTACCTTCAGCTCGAGCGTTTACCTCGGCATTTTCTGAACCAATAACGTCAAAGCTGACATAACCCAGCCTTTCTTCTACTTTAGATGGAAACCTTAATGCCATTTTAAAATCCTAATAAATAGTTTTGAAATAATCTACGTTTATTTATAAGGTTTTTATGGCATATTCGGGAAAGTATAGGGTAAAGAACAAAAACAAATATATTGGCGACCCTACACAAGTGGTCTATCGTTCTCTGTGGGAAAAACATGCCTTTAAATGGGCAGACGATAACCCCAAGATTAAACGATGGGGAAGTGAAGAAGTCATTATACCATACTTATATGAGGTTGACAAGAGATATCACAGATATTTTATGGACTTGATTGTCGAATACACAGACGGTAAAGTGGTTCTTATTGAGATCAAACCCCACAAGGAAACAAAACCTCCTACGGGCGCACGTAAGACTAAAAGGTATTTGAGTGAAGCAATGACCTTTGTCAAGAATCAAAACAAATGGGAAGCTGCAAACGAGTATGCGAAAGACCGTGGATGGCAGTTTACGATCTGGACAGAGAAAGAACTGTCTAAGATGGGAATCTTACCCAAGTCAACCAAACCGTTGAAACCATACAGTCGAAAGAAAAAATGAGAAAAGTGTTTTTTATTGGTTACAATAGGACTGCGACAACATCCTTTCACGAGATGTTTATTAAGTGTGGGTATAAATCAATACACTGCATTGCAAAGGATGAGGGCCATATTGGAAGAATCATAGAGGATAACGTTCTCAGTAATTCACCTATACTCAAAACTATTGATGGTGCAGACGCATACTCTGACCTGTGTTTTATGAAGTTGGGTAGGTGTGTAGAGGGACAACAATATTATCGTGAACTGTATAATGAATATCCGGATTCGTACTTCATACTACAGACCCGAAAACTTGAAGATTGGATTCGTAGTAGATCGAAACATAAGAGAGGAGACTTCATGAAGCGGTGTATGAAGTTTTGTCAGATCAGAAATGCTAGAGAGATGCGAGACCATTGGAGAAAAGAAAGAACCGGATTTGAAGTCGAGGTAATGCAGTTCTTTTCTCTTCGTTCCAAAGCAAGATTTATGAGGTATGACATCGACAATAACCACATTGTTGAACTCATAAACTTCCTCAAGTCAGACTTTCCCGACCTTAATGAAAAGAACTTTGGTCATAGAAACAAAACACTCCGATAAAACATATAAATAAAGATAGTAAAATAGAGGAACCTCTGTGTCAAATATATTTAACAGATTAGAACTACAGGCATTCAGGGCTGGGATTACACCCCGCACTAAGGAAAGCCGTGAGTGGTTCATGAAGAAAGCAAAGAATCTTCGATCTATCAACCGTGAAGCGTTGATGGATGAAGACCCACTGAAAAGACGAAGTAAACAGATTGTGGGTTCTATGCAGATGTTTTTCTATGACCCGAAACATAAAGACACACTACCATACTATGACACGTTTCCGTTGGTGGTTGTTGTAGGGCCTGCTGAAGGTGGGTTCTATGGTTTGAATTTACATTACCTTCCACCTATTCTACGTGCGAAGATGTTAGATGGTCTCATGGGTATAGCAGGAAGTAAATTAGATGATAACAGTAAATTCAAATTGTCTTATGCAATGTTGAAGAAGTCATCTAAGTTGAAGTATTTCGAACCTTGTTTCAAACACTACTTAAACAAACACGTACAGAGTAAGTTTGCAGAAGTACCAGCACCAGAGTGGGAGATTGCAACATTCTTACCAACAGCGAACTTCCGCAAACGTAATTCTAAGAAAGTTTACTACGATTCAAGGCAGATGTTAGGATGAGCAATAGCATAGACGATTTAAAAGGTGCTGTAGGTGGTGGATCAGGGTTTGCATTACCCAACCTATTCAAAGTAATACTACCTGAGATTGCAGGCATTGGGCCTAGAGAGTTAGAGGTACTCTGTAAAAGTGTTGTATTGCCTGGCAGACAGATTCAATCTCAAGATTATCAGACTGGTACTGCAACTAAAAAGATTGCAACCGGATATATCACACCAGATATTTCTTTAACATTTTATGTGATGAATGATCACAAAATTACTAGATACTTTGATGAATGGCAAAGATTGGCCCATGATCCTATAAACTACACGGTGGGTTATTATGAGGGTGAAGGCGGATATGGTCAAACCGTCACAATCGAACAATTACAAAAGGGTGCTGGATTTTCCTTGTTTAAAAAACAACTTGGTTTTATGGATAAGGTTCCGCAATCAATTAAGAACCATCTACCGGACTTAGGATTTATTGACCTCTCTCAAGGAGAGATAGATATAAGTCTTGGGTCACAAAGTAATTCAGTGAGGAAGATAGAGTTGCTTCAAGCCTATCCGACTTCCGTGAATGAGATACAATTAGGTAACGATCAGAATGATCAAATTACTGAATTGAGTGTGCAGCTTTCATACAAAGACTGGTATGATAAAGGTGCAAAAGGGCCGAATAGTGGTCTTGGTGATGCCATCATTGGTGGTGTACTGGGATCATTGTTGAATTAAATAATTTTAAATTAGGAGAAGTGATATGGCGTTGCCAGTAATTAATAGTAGTCCACAGTATGATTTGGTTATTCCGTCTACAGGACAAAAGGTTGAATTCAGGCCATACTTGGTCAAAGAAGAAAAGGTTCTTATGGTTGCATTTGAATCTGGAGACCAGAAACAAGCAACCAAGGCCATCGGTAATACATTGAATGCATGTATTACGACAGATGACGTAGATGTATTCGAACTCACAACATATGATATCGAATACCTTTTCACGCAGATTAGAACGAAATCTGTTGGTGAAACATCAAGGGTAGTTATCCCTTGTACTTCTTGTGAACACAAGAATGACGTAGAGATTAATCTGGAGACCGTTCAAATTGAGAACGCAGAGAACTCTACAGAGACTATTAACATTACGGATGACATTCTTCTTGAATTGTGTTATCCGACATACCGTAGAATTCTAGATCAAGAATCTACAGGTACAGGAGAGGATGGTCTAGTATTGGCAGAAACATGTGTTAAAGCCATCTTGACCGAAGAAGAAAGATTTGACGTTACGGAATTGAGTGATGGAGAACTGAGAGAGTTCCTTGAAAATCTGACTACAGATCAGTTCAAGGGAATCACAGATTTCTTGATCAGGATTCCGAAACTGGAACATACAGTGGAGTTCAATTGTGTTCAGTGTAAAGAAGCTAACACAACGACATTGAGAGGGATGAGAGATTTTTTATCCTAAACCTTTCTCACGATAATTTGGTCAATCATTACAAGACCAATTTTTCGTTAATGCAACATCATCATTACAGTTTGACTGAATTAGAAATGATGATGCCGTGGGAAAGGGAGATATACGTTAGTATGTTAATTGATTATGTTAAGGAAGAAAACGATAGATTAAAACAAATTAAAAAGTAGAGTATTAATCAATGGCAGATGCAACTTTAAAGGACGTAATTGATCGTCTTAAGAGAGAAGGACAGTTAACTAGAAATAGTTCTACTGGCCATTCTATTAGGACAGTGAAAGAAGTTCTGGCAGAACAACACGGTCAAGACCGAACCTTGTTGCAAGACATGAAGGATGCGTTTGCCTCAATATCACGTTCTGAATCCGGAGTAGAGTCTGAAGAAACAGAAACCACTAATCCCTCTGGGCAAACCAAAGGGGACATCGAAGAAAGACAAAGAGAAACCGACGATTTTAATTCTAGTCTTCTAGAAGCTCAACTAGAAAATAACAAACTCATGACCGATCTTATTAGCGTCATGAAAAAAGGTAATAAGGGTGGGAACAATATTGGTTTATTTGGCCGAGTGTTGGGTGGAGCAGCTGCTGGACTTGCATTAGGTGCTGGTGGTATCGCTGCACTTGGTTTAGGTATTGGTGCATTCTTTGTTGGTTTACAAGCAAGTGACCTTGCGATTGGTTTCTTTGATACCCCCCCAAACTATGACAACATCATTGCTGGAGCGAAAGCTGTAGGTCAAATATTCAAAGAACTGGATGCTCAAACAATTGTATCTGTAGGTAGTCTGTTGCTTGCTGGTGGTTTTGCCGGTCTATTTGGTAAATTTGCTGGATTTAGTGTAGCTGGTGGTATGACTGCTATCGCAATGGGTATCGGTGGATTTTTTGCCGGTTTCCAACTTGCTGAAAAGGGTCTTACTTGGTTGGGAGTAGTGGATAAACTGGACAGTCTTAAAGCAGCTGCACGAGGTGTAGGTGACTTTTTCTCGGAATTCATAAAACATGAAAACGCCTTAGAAATGGCCGGAGTAATGTTAGGGGGAGCAGGATTTGCAGCTCTCTTTGGTGTTGGAAAATCTGTAAGCGCAGCTATTGGTATGACATTGATAGGTGCTGGAATTGCCGGATTCTTTGCTTCGTTTGTCGGGTTAGATGCTCTTTCTGGAGCACTTGGTGCAAATGGTAGCAATCTTGGCCCCATGATGGAGAACATTGCTAAAGGTTTAACAGCATTCTTTAGTCTGCCTGCGGCCGCAATAGCTGGTCTTTTTGTTGCGGGTGGACTATTTGGTTATGCGCCTGGTTTGGGTGTTAAAGCTGGAGTCGGTCTTGCAATTGTAGGCGCCGGTCTAGGAGCATTCTTTGCGGGATTTGGTGCAGCTGACGCCGTAGCTGGTCTACTTAGAAGTGATGGTAGTACCATGGCATCATTGATGACTAACATGGCCACTGGATTGTCTGCACTTGCAGAAGTCGATGGTATGGCATTACTTGGTACTGCTGGTGCGATGTTAGCGATGGGGCCTGCTATGCTTGCATTCTTGGGAGCTAAAGGATTGCTGGGAGTAGCTGACAGTTTCGCCGCCATCAAAGATTTTGTTGGTGGTCTATTTGGTGCTGAGGAAGGTAAAAGTCTTTTTGAAAAGGTTGCTGATTCTCTTAATGCATTTGAGGACGTAGACGGTAAGAACCTTCAACATATTGCGGATTCTGTCCAACCTCTTATTGATTATGCACACGCACTAGAATATTTTGAAGGCATGAATGTAGATCAAATAACAGAAAAACTCAAAGACCTTGGGTTAGTTATGGGTGACATCAACAAACTCATGATCGCCTTATATGAAGGCGGAGAAATAGTAGATGGTGTCTTTAAGGGTGTAACGGTCAAGGTTGGATTGAAAGATGTTCCAACAGAAGAGATAGAAGCCAAGTTGAAACCTATTGCTGTAGCGTTGGACATTGATACATCATCGCTTGACGGAAAGGTATTGACAATCGGTGCTGAACTGGCAGGTCAGTTGAATGATGTCGTTGTTGAAAATAACGTTACTGGCGATGCGACTGAAACTTCAACTAACCTAGTGATTCCAGAAGAACTTCGTACCCTTGACAATCCGTATATACCCGATACAGATGAGATGAAAGAGAATTCGACAGAAGGGACGCCACCAAACTTTAAATTAGAAACCCCTCCACCTGTCTTTGATGGGTTGAAGGTAGAGTCTCCAAAGGTTGAAATCCATGCGCCTAATCTCACACCACCAACAGACATAGAGGCGCCACAAGCATCTAAAAGAGAAATACAAAATATGGTGTTGGGACAACAACAGCAAGAACTTGCTACAACAACAAGCAACAATAACATAAATGTTATTGACGCTAAACAAACCGCTGTTACCACAAATAGCAGCAGTTCATCAACAACAAACTTGATAGGTTCAAGGGGTTCTTCCATGAATGGTAGTGCTCCGTCATGGCGAATTGGATAACATTATGCGTAATATAATAAGAGAGAGTACGCATGGTAGAGATAGGAGTAGCGATATCAATCGCAAGTTCGGCATATAATGCCATTAGGGGCGCAGTAGAAAGGGGTAGAGAAGCCCAAGAATTGGTTCACGTCTTCTCTAAATTCTTTGATGCGTCCGATCAGATTAGTGAAGCGAGTATTAAAAACTCAAAAGCACCGAATGTCACTAAACTTTTTAGTGGAAGCAGTGTTGAATCACAAGCACTAGAAATCACAGCGGCTAGACATAAGATCATGGCCATGGAAAAGGAACTCAGAGATTTTCTAATATACTCTGGTCAATCTGCATTCTATGAAGATATGATGGAAGAACGCAAGAGGATACGCAGAAGAAGAATATTGGTTGCGAATAAAGCGGCTGAGAAAAGGGCATTCTATATTGACATGGTTGCGTTGGTAGTTGGTATTGGAGTTTCTGTCGCAACGATTGTTTTCACAGTATCATTCATTGCCAGTGCATCATAAAAAAAGGGGACATAAAGTCCCCCTTCTCTAATAGACAATAATTAGTCTTCTTGTGCCATCTTGGCAAAGTAAGATAATGTATCGTCTTCGTCATCTTCCTTACCCACGGCAGGGGCAGGAGAACTAACGATCTCAGGTTCAGGAGCAGAACGTCCAACGTTCTCTTCCGCAGTCTGAGAAATGTTTGCAGTAGCAGCTACTGCGTTTGTACCTACAGCAGTACCAAGTACTACCTCAAGGCGACCCTTCAACTCATCATATGGTTTGAAGGATTTTGGTGCAGTGAACTCACCCAGATCGAACATCTGGTTGTAAGTCGCTTCCAGTTTCACTTCGTCCGCTTCGTAAAGGGCAGAAGGTGCTTTGAACTCAGACTTGTCATAGTTACGGTAACCCGCTACATTACGAATCTTGAGTTGGAAGTCCGCACCATTCCAGAAATCGAAAGGAACCACTGGTTCTTCGCCTGGAAATTCTGGTTGCATTTTATCCATGATCTTATCGAAAATCTTCTTTCCGAAATCATAGAGAAATACCTTGCCGTTATTGGCAGGGTTTGATGGGTCTTGAACCACAAGGATGTTAGACACATAATGAAGTCTACGCTTCTGTTTACGTGCAGTATCCTTATCATCTTCAATACCAGAATTCCATAGTCGAGTGTTAAGTTCAGACACAGGATCGTTCTGACCAATAGTAGTCAAAGACTTCTCAATGTACCACTGACCAGATGGCCCTTTAAAGAAGTGATCCCAATACCGTACCCAAGGCAACTCTTGTCCTTCAGCCGCTGGCAAGAAGCGAACAACGGCATAACCGTTACCACCTTCATCGACAGTAGGTTTCCAGAAACGGTCATCACCGTAGGATTTTTTTTCAGTACCACCACCATTCATTTCATTGGCGGCAGATACCAGTTTAGTTACGTCCATTGATTTGGACTTAAGATTAGCAAAGCTCATATATTTCTCCGTATTTTATTTGTATATCTTTGTATTAACGTTTTATCCACGTATGCATCATATAATACACTATTTATACGCTGTGTGTCAAGCGTTTTTTAAACCAAGCAACTAAAGAAACTCTTCTTCCTTTGGTTATCTTGGTTACTTCATGAAAAGTGCTAGATGGAAAAGCAACGGTTTCCCCTACTTTTAAATCTATCACTTGACTTCCGTTCCGTTCTCTATCTTCAAAAAGACAAAGTTCTCCACCCTCTAGATTGTCACTAGTATATATTAAAGTACTACTAGAGACTTCTCTATCGTACAGGTGGGTTTGTTTAGCTAGTTCTGTAAGTTTAGGATTAAGTTCAAGAAGTTCTTTCTTTCCTGAAAATGTATCCTTATGTAGAGCGAAGTAAGACCCCTCCACATACTCAAGTAAATCGATCTGACCAATCTCCACTTCAGGATTCCCCAACCACTCTTCAAGTTCATTCATGGTGTCAGGGATCATGGTTTGATTTATCACTACTCTGTGAGTTTTACGATAATCGGGAATACTAACACCATGACTATTACTACCAGCGGTTTTAATAATAGCATCAGTTTTGGCCACGTCTTCACAACAGTCCAAGAGTTCTTGAATAGACTCTTCAGTAAGAGCGATTCCTTTTTTTATTATCCCAACCATACAACCAAAACCTCACGGTAACCAGACCGAATCTTTGTCACCTCATGTAGAAAGTGTGACGGAAAAAATACTGTTTCTCCCGACTCTAGTACAATTTCATGAGCCAGTCCTTTTCTCCACACAACTAGTTTACCCCCTTTGAGGTCTTCAGAATGATCCAACATGGTGACGGAAGTTACCCTCCGAAGCGTATGTTGTCCTGAAGAATCGATAGTCTTCTGATCATCTGTGTGTGGGGAAAAGATATCACCCTCAACATAACGCACATAGTTTATATCTATAACTTTAATATCAGGATCAATTGAACGACTAGCAAACTCGTTTATTGGACTTACAATATCAGGTATTTCAGCTGTTGTAATTGCTTTATTTTTACTCTTCCTAAACTCAGAACCTAATGCAGTAGTCAGTTTCTCTGTACTGGCCTTTTTGCCAGTTTTTGCCTGTTCGACATATATGGATTCACTTGATCCATCACTAACATGCGAAGAAACCCAAGGCGCATCATACTCCACCAACTCTTCACATTGATCGGAAGTTAGTATGTTGGCCTTAAGGGGTTCGAAGTCATAGTTAGACATCGAGAGTGCTCGTTGTGTTTTTAATGAAGTTGAGACCCATCGCCTCTACCTCTAAGTTTTCTTTGATTGAATCGTTCAGATACTTTTTAATATCCTCTACTTCAATGTTGTTTTTTTCACAGAGATGTACTATAGAATCAATATAGTTCATCCCCGTCTTCATCACTTCCGATTCCACCATCTTCGAAAAGTTCTTCTTCGTCAGGAAGTTCTTTTGTTCCGATTCTGTTGGGTTGATAGTTTTCGCCATACCAAATTACCTCAAGTTCTTTTGACCACACCTGTGCTATATCCGGATACCAAACTCCGAAAGTTCTTTTAGGAGTACCGTCAGGGTAGTAGGCCATTGCAACACAAACACGTTGCACTTTGGATTCCATATTGGCCCCATAACGGAAGTCACTCCAATGTCCAGTGGACAGGTAGTTCTTCATGTTTTTGACGTAATTGAAGAGATCGTTATACTCACCCCTTTCTTTGGAATTGTTGGAATGCTTTAGACTGGACATCCCCTTCAACTTCATCTCATTATCTTTGATCCACTCTTTAACTTTCAATGGGTGTAACCAATGATCGTCAGGTAAATCTCTCAGTGAATGATGGACAGATTTGAGACCAGTAGCGCCACGAGCGGCACGTGCTTTTGCAAGACGTTCAATCGCAGCCTCTTTCTGTTCTGGAGTCATAGGTTTACGTTTGCGTTTAATTTTCTTGCGCTCGTATCCCAACTCTTTCATGGCAGCGTTTTGCTTTTTACGGCGAGTTTCCGCTGCCTTCTGTCCTTTTGTCATTCTTCTTTTAACCAAAGCTTAAAAGTTTATCTATACGAAAACTACGCCATTCTTGAATATCAGTATCAAAAACACGTAGAGTCGTATCTCCACCTACTGCCTGATCTACTGATCCAGACTTAGGCATTTTTTCTTCAGGAATTGAAGACATGTTCAGTGTCGCTTTCATTTCACGAACTAAACCGTCTTTCACTTTTTCAAATGAAAGAGATACTACGCCTTCACGTAACATATCTAACATTTCATCTCGACTTAAATCAACCATTATTTTCTCCTTTGAAACGGTCACCATAGTGTGCATCAAGATATCGATCCGTATCCGGCCAGTGCATTTCAGTTTGGTCATCCAAGACTTCAATAGCCTTGTCTACCTTTTTCTTCATCATCATCTGTCTACGTTGAGACTGTTGACGTTGTTGAACCTTCTGTGCAGCTCTTCGAATCATTGCGTACCTCTTAGCTTTAAAATGTTCGTCCATTATATACTTATGCTCCTTGAGTTGTCAAGCGAAACCATGACGGCGCTTGTCTTTTTGTCCAGACCATATTGAACCTATCCTGTTTGGTCTGATAAAAATTCCGATATGATTGTACAGGATCACCTTCAACAATACATTCGGGGTGTTCTTTAAATGCAAGTCGGAATGGTGTCACAGTACCTCTAGGAATGTTGATAGGCGGGACACACAGACGTGCACGAAACTTTTTCTCGGAAAGATGTACCTTACCATAGCGGTAGGTATACTCCTCGCACAGCGCAACCCAGTGTGCGTAGTGCCAGTTATAGTTCCCCATAGTCTCCATAGTCCATAGGGTAGATGGATGTTTAGGATGAGCTATCTTGTAAAGGTCTTCGTTACCTTCATCACCATCCAAAATTCTATGAACGCTGCACAACATCTGAGCGCTTTCGAGCGGCATCTTGACGATATGTTTATCGCATTGTGCTACCGCAGATTCCACAGCTTCCGGAAAAGGATTCTTCCTTTCCGGATCGTATTCAATTCCAAAGATATTCATTCACAATCCTCACTCTGCTTTTCAAACAAAGCAAGTATTGCTTCTGTCTGTTCGTTGATTCGATCAGCCTGTTCGCAAATTCGTTTTGCTTGATCTAATATCTCATCAACTTTTTCTTCAACTTCCTTTACCGGAAACGGTATCACTTTACCCATTGGGTTCCTCCCCTTTATGTTTTTTATAGCCTTCCTTCTCACGTTTCTTACGATCAACATGAGTAACAGGCCGATTGAACTTCTCCATGTTTTTAGCCACGGGGTTCGGTGTTTTGTTTTTGACTTTCTTCATAATGTCTTTTCAACCATTCACCATTGCGTTTAAGGAACTCATCGAAAGACAGTCTACCGTCTCCCCATGTGTCCCGCTCTTCACAATTCTCAATATACATCTCTCTCAGATAAGAGTCGTATTCCATTCCTGTTAACCTCTTCATTAGTTGTTGAAAGAAGCAAAGTGTGGGAAGTGTTCCATGAACAACTCACCCTCCAACTTGTACGCTTCCTTTTCCCAAGGTTGGTTCTCATACTCGTAACCGTCCGCTTTGCGACCTTTCCAAGCCCAACCACCTTCGTTATAAAGTTCGCCACGTAAGAACTGCTTTGCGTGAACCATCTCATGAGCAAGAGTCTGCATCATCTCAATAAACCCGATCTTGCGGCCGCTGATAGAACATTGACGAGCAATATGGATTTCCGCATACTCACCCTGAACACCGTCACAAAGACCCATCGCACCACCTTCGCAGTTTGTTTTGAACTTGACGATGATCACTGGTTTACGTAAACGGCTCAAACCTAAACCCATGATTAACTTATTGATAAAGTAACCAACAATAACCTTGTTTTTGACACGGCCTTCGATCACCACTTCCATCATAATGTAATCCTCAATCAATTCAACAGGTATATTATCCCCTATTTGGGGCTCAATGGCAACACTTTTATCATTGTTTTTTTCGATTATTACCCAATCTTTCATAGGTTTTATCGATTGCGACCCTTTAGAAGGGCGTGGATTAGTTTAGCTTCTTTGCCTTTGATTCGACGATCCTTTTTGATCTCTTTCTCAACAGCTTCTTTATTGTACTTAGCCATTAGACCTCCCGTACCGTACAGTACGCTTCAGTGAGACGAACAACCTCAAGGGTTGCAACACCAGTAGGATTAGATGAAGCGGGGACATCCCGCACGATAACGGTGCTTCCCACCGTCATACCCGCACAAGCGGGGAAGTTTTGACTAACGCAGTCATAGGATAGTGTCATAAATTCACCTCTCTCATCAATTTATATACCCATTATACGGTATTCTTGTTCTAAAGGCAAGCGTTTTCTTTAGAACATTTTGTTATTTACCAATGTGTTTTATATCACTTTTTGGAATAACCTGATACGCACCCTTATTGTAGGCTGGCGCAACAGTAAAGTTCTTAGACTCCCGATTCTTGTATGAGGTATCCTGCTCTGGTGAGTAGGGTGTGATCTCGTGAGACGGGTAATTTGGGGTCTCTCTCCGGAAACTGGGTTCTACCTTCAATTCTTTGAACTCCGGTGTACTCCGCTTCTTCTTAGACCAAGCGTTGTACTTCTTCTTCCTACCGTTGGGGTAGTGTCTCATAGAACCATGAAGCATTAATATAACTCCCAACTCGCCTTTCTTCTACCCTCGTTCTGGGCTTTGAATTTCGCAAGTTTCTTATTTCTTTTGATTTTACTGTTAAGTTGATTCTTAACTTCGTTAGGTTTAACGTAGTATTGTCTCTTCTTAACTTCCTGTACGACACCTGCTTTGTTGCAGGCTCTCTTGAATCTATTCAACATCTTGTTGAAGTCTTCGGTGTACTGGCCTTTATATCCAGTTTTTCTAGGCGTTACTTGTGGCATATTTCTCCTGTGTTGTGAATGAGGCGAACTCATTCGGGTTAATTTTGTCGAATCCACAACCTGCTACGGCATAGAATTCTCCATCTTCGGTCTCAACAACGTCACCAACCGACATAGAGTACGGTCTCTCGTTGTTTACGAACTTGACTAGGGAGTAGTCCTCCCAGAGGTTCATCAATCTGAAAGACTCCTCCAGATCGTTTGTGTAGACATTCGCTACATACTTATAGTACTCAGCAGTACCGGATTGATACCCTTTAAAACCTTTATCGGCGTAAGCTGTGGTCTTGGGTGATGCAGTCCATCCTTTAGAATTCACGAGGTCACCCTCTTCCGTGGACAGTTCAAATTGATATACTTTTAACATATTTACCTCTCTCATTTCAAATACAAGTATAGGCTACCATAATCGGCACAGCTTGTCAAGCGTATAAATAGAAAAAAGATAAATTAATTTATAAACGGATATAAATATGAGTGACGATCTATTTGATTTTGGGTTCACCATTGTAGATGAGGAAGAACTTGAGGTCGTACAGAAGGCAAACGAAACTTTGTCTCTAAATACAACTGCGGTCATATCCACTAAAGAAAAGTTGGATAAGTTGTTTAATGCGGTTCAACCCCTATTGAACAACCTAAAACAGAACCCAGAGAAAGAATATATACTTTGGCCTAATCGATTAGAGAAGATTGAACAGTTTGAAGACCATATTCAAAAAATATACAAGGGATAACCATGAAATATAAGAACAAATCAGAATTTATTGTTCAGGGTGTTGCGGAAGACGGTGTTGTCAATTCCGTCATGATTCATCACGAGACTAAGAATGAGATAATCGCACCAGCTATAGGTGCTATCAAGTCACACAAACTAAACCATGAACCCGGCTTAATCATAGATTCAGATGTTATCAAAAACACTGTACTGACTCGTTCTCCTATTACATGTAACACAATTCAGGGTCTCCAGTCATCAGCGGATCATGATCGTCCTTTAGAAGTATTGTTTGTTGGTTACTACGATCAAGGCAGACAACTTAACTGGTTGATGGACAATCACAGTGAAACCAACTTGGTCTATAACAAAGATGGTATTCCTTACGATTCAAGAGAGATTTCTCAGATTGTTAAGTATGAGATTGCCTCACAATTTCACCCAGTCATTGCTGACCAATATCCCTATAACATGAATGTCACTGTCGTGGAACCACCTGAGTCTAGACACCAAGGTGCAATACATGATGTCTATGATCGATTCAACATAACAAAACTCACATGCAACAAACAGTTCAAGTTTGGATCAACATCTTGGAAACTAACAGAGACTCCTGCTCGACAATTTGATGTTGTAGTGTTCACGTATGTTCCTAAGAAGTATGATGATACTACGTTTGATACAAGTTATGTTGCAGAGCGTTTAGGTTCAGCCATTAGACCAGATACAATTTTACTTGATGTTGACATTCAAGGTGAAGACGATGAACTTAGATTCTCAAACAGAGAGAACAAACTCGATATTAGTCCTCAAATAGTTAAGGCATTCTCTACACGTGCAGAATGGGATGAGGACGTTATTACTGGAAGATCAACCCATTTCAAATGGGTTTCAAAAGGTATCAGTGCGTATCAGATTTAATCCCAGTCTACGTTCTTCGGAACGTATGCTTTGATCTTCTGACGAATCGACTTATCTAGTTTCTCTATACTAAGAGGATTCTTACCGGAACGTTTGACATAGAAGTAGTTTGCATCTTTAACATACGAACCACCCTTGCCTGACTTGACTAGTTTTGCATCAACACCAACCTTGTTGAATGCGAACACGATGTCTCCGTCCATGTATCTTTTCAACCTAGTGCCCATGTTGATGATGTCGCCCATAGTGTTTGCGGCACCACGGTGAGTGTTGATTAGAATCTCTGAAGGAACTGTACGTGCACGTTTGGCATTCTGTGCTTGTGCAACTTCGATGTCGTTCACTACCCATACGATATGGATGTTCTTCTTGTCGTAACCTAACTTCGAAGCATCCTTTGCAATCTTCTCTAACTTGTCTAGTGACTTGAGTGTCATGTCAAAGATAATGTTGGGTTTACGATCTTCTGGAGCAGCAAGAACACCACGGTAAAACGCTCGTTCTTTACGTTGATCGATTTTTAGAAAATTGCCCATGATATCGTGAAGCTTCTCTACATTCTTAGGGTCTTTAAGATTCTTGGAAAGGTCTTCGATGTCTACACCAAGTTCTGTGGCGACACGTCTCTTAATAGCAGGAGTCTTTGATGCTAATGTTTTTAGTTCATCAACATCAAAAACTTTGCCTTCCAGACCGACTAGATTACTTAAAACAAATCCTTTACCAGAGCCAGCACCACCCGCCATAAGAACAATGTGTCCGTAGTTGGGATAGGCTTGACCGCCAAAGGTAATGAGTTTTTCTAGAAGAGTTTCTGCCTCTTGCGAAGCATACAAAATCTCTTCATGCAAAAAAGAGTTAAAGGATTGCATTGTTGTCCCAGTCTGAGTTATATAAAGTTATTTATATAAAAAGGGCCACCAACCAAGCCAAACCAAATAAAATAACTACGTTTGGATATACAGTCCATACGGTCTTAATATCATCCCATGTACCCTTAGCGAGTCTGGTTGATTCTCGTTTAAATGAGTTCCACATTACTTTTCTCCTGTTATGATAGAAACATTATCGGGTATATTTATCTTAATTTTATTATGAGAATGGTACAAATAAAAGTTTACACCCTTAAATTCTGTGAACATGTGAGTCCAGATAGGACGCCAATTGTTTGCGAGTCTGTAGGTATTTTGTGTACCCCTATCACTCTCTAAGATCAAATCAGTAGAACTCAGAAGAGACATGTCAAATATAGAATCGAATCCATAGATGTGTACCTCGTCAGCCCTCATGGTTCGACAGGCATAGTCAACTGCCATATGACCACAGGAATAATTTGTTGCTGCCTGTCCTTCGGTTTGGCCAGGCAACTGTGCGTAAGAAGGAATGTGTTGATGGAATCCTTTAATGTTCTGGGAATACTTCAAGTAGAAGTTTGGTTGCATTTCCATCCATCGTCTTGGTCTTGTACCAAGAACCCAATCATACATGTCAAGTTTTACCAACCCATCGGCAAGTGCCTTCATCATTTTGAAGTCAACCATACAGGTAGCATGTACTTCTTTTTTAGGAATTTCGAATGGAGGCATGTTGCATATTAACAACTTGCCTGGCTGACCACGCTCAAACATATAGGCGTGATCGCCATTTCCCAGAACATTTACTCTCATAGCGTAACGATACCCTTCTCAATTAAGTATTCACGATTCTTTAGATGTTCATCTTCAACATCATCTTTTGACTGACCATGATACCTTACTGCGAGTCTCTTGTCAATCATTATTTGATTTATATTTTTCCCATCTACAATGAATTCACCAAGTATCCGACCAAACTTACCAGCCTTGTCTTTACTTGTTCTCAAAACAGATGTCTTACCTAGAGACTCTTTAAGAAACTTTCCAGCAAGTTTACCAAAAACCTTCTCCACTTTATCACGAGTACGTGATTCTGGTGTATCGATTCCAAGAAGGCGAATGCGTTCCTTGTGAATCCAAATACCGAATCCTAAATCGATATCTACGTCAACCGTGTCTCCGTCTACAACACGTACAATTTTTACTGGATACTCAAACACTCCAAGTACCCCCCTCACCGTCTGTCAGAAAATGTTTTTTGATTGTTTCAATCTTTTCTTCTGCCTCGGCAATTTTAGTTATTTGAGTTTCAATGGCCTCGACGATATCAGGATGTTCCCCAATACCAACAGAACTAGTTAAGTAAACTTCAGTGTTTGCTTTTGCTATTGCAATCTCACCTTCTAGTCTTTTTACTAGAGCTTCAATTAGACTTAGATTCTTCATCTTTTTTTCCTTCCTCCTTTTCATCTACCTGTTCTTCCTCTGAGTTAATAGTACGGTAGTAAACTACTACTTCCTTTAATTGATTAATGTATCTACGAATTTCTTGCATATTGTATGCCATGAGTTCATAGTCACCAACCGACATCGCTGTAAAGACTAATTGTCCTTGATGTCTCTTCTTGATATCCTCAAGAAAAGTTTCGATGTTTTTATCAGATACAACATACCACTGTGGGTCTTTCAATGCGATTGCACGTGGCATCTGTGGATGTGTGATCGGGATTTGTACCTCTACAGTACGAATTTCTACAGGTATTGGTTTAGGTGGTTCGTTCTTTCCCCAAGGGATAGACAGAGTAGAACATCCACTAATCATCAATGCTGTCGATAACAGCAGTATCGTTTTCAATCGTTCTGAATACATCTTTTGTCCCCTTGTTTATACGTGTTTCAATTAATCCCGGCTTCGCAGCTGCCAATCTAGATAGATCGTGTCTTGCGAAGATTGCCAGATACCGTTGCGCTTCCGCTTCAATCTCTGCATTACGAGTACTCATGGTATTGAGTGCTTCGGTGGTTTTCTTCAGATTAGTCTGAAGTGCTTCGATAGTACGGACTTGTTCCGCCTGTCGAGTTTCGAATGCGGATATGACTCCCGCCTGAGTTTGTAGTTGGGCCTGCATCTCTTGAATAGTGCCTTGAGTTGTTTTGAAATAAACATACCCACCAAGACCCATTGCAAGGATGATCCCAAATAAGACTTTACTAAACATCCATTTGCTCCTTTATAACTTCTTTTCCTTTATTACCAGTATGATGGACAATAAGAGGACTCTTAACCGCAATACCATCTACATAATCTAGTCGTAACGTATTGTATTTATGTGGTAACGGTTCGATGATTGACATCTTCATGATCTCATCACCACCCATCATTGCATAGAGAGTTTCTTGGTCACCTACCCATCCATCATTGATACACTGTTCTGCCCATGCACGTAGGATGTTTGGTTTACCCTCCCAAACAACGACACCTGAATTATACCACGCACCATGCTCACCACGTCTCTTTGTCCACGGTCTGTCCTCTACCATACCAATCTTAAAGGGTACAGTAAGATCGAAGATAGGTGAGATATCTCCAAACACTTGACAGTCGGTATCTAACCAACAAACCTTTTTGGATTCTTCACATGCACGTAACATCGCAGAAGGTTTCTTGAACCAACCCTCAGCCTGTGTGAGAACATCTACACATTCATGGATATTTTCTTCGACCCAGACACGCATGTCTTTGGACATACCAAAATCCATTACCAACAAAGGAGTGTCGTTATACTCCTTATAGTTTTCCCAGAACCAAGGTAATTGCCACTCTGTGTTGACATCACACCCCGTAATAAATAATTTATCTAATTTCATTTTATATTCTCAATTTTATAATCTTCGTTATAGTTATGCTTTGCTAAACACCCTCGTTCTACTTGAATTGTCGTAAAGGAATCATCAGCCTTAGCAATAAAGGGGTAGTGTTCTTGCAACCAAGGGAAAGTGTCAAGATGTAAAAATACATCTGTAGGTTTTGCACGATTGTCTCTTGCAATATTAATCAACGCACTAGCACCTTTAGGTTCTACCTGATAGGCATGTGCGCCGGGAAAATATTGTTTGGTGGTCAGCGGGCCCACTCCAAGGTGATTAGGTATGTTCCATTTACCGTAAGAAGGTTTTCCTATGTTCATCACACCAGTAAATGGTTTGTTTGGAATTGCATCCTCCAGAAAGGCATCATGTTCAAATATGGTATAAACTTCTTTTGACATCAAGCATCGTTTCCACAATGTATAGTGAGATAGGAAGGCAGATAGACAGTTTTCAAAACGAGAGTAAACCTCTTCGAAACCTTTTATGTTAATTCCTTCTCTCTCCGCAATCTTCACAGGATCATCTTTTGGTGTGATTGCCTTGAACATGTTGATTTCTGATCCATACTTTTCACCAGACCGCATACAACGTTCTGCAGCCGTAACTGATTTTGGATTATCAACTATACCAATTACAAAGTTTTTCATTATGTTATCCTGTTGTCGAGGAAGGCCCACCTTGAACTACTGTGTAGTAAGGCCATATCACTTGCATCCAAGGGAAGAATTGTTTACACATTAATGCGTCATTAGGCCACATTCCTATTTCGTCTACTTTATCTAGTAGTTTCTTAGCAGCCCAAGGTTTGATGATGTACGCAGAGTTTCCCGCTAGACCTTGTGGTAAGGGATCGTCTCCAATGGTGTCCACGGAAGGAACTTTGTGAAATCCATGTTTACCAAACAATTTGCCATGGAAGATAGATGACTTACGTGTGGCACCAATAGGACTATTGAGTCCAAGGATACCTCCGGAGAATTTGCCTTCTGGTTTTTGTTTACAAGATTCGTGCATATTCTTCCACTTATCTTTAATATCCCACGGGAGAACTGACATCTCTCTAGTGTCTAACCATCTGTTCCACCACTCCTCATCAATAGGTAGTGGTCTAGGATTTCCAATCTGATCCCATCGGAACTGTCGAATAAACAATGCGTCTTGTTCTAGAACCATGATAGGTTCGTTCATGTCAATACAATGTTGCCACGCCCGCATGTGCGAGACCATACATGCGATTACTTTACGATGGTCACCCGCTTCATACTTCTTTCGGTACAACCCCGTAGCAATGTCAAGACCATTTGCACGATCTTCTATAGGCCAAGTCCACCTTGCACTTGAAAAGTCACGGTGAGATATGGATATCAATCCATCCCTTGCAGTGTCAGGCGTGGACGCATCCATCACGAGAGGATTGATATACGAATGAGTATTACGAATACTCTTCAACAATCGTCTGGTACTATGTGTCGCTGCTCCATCATCGGTCAATGAGATGATTATTGCTTTGATAAAAAGATTACCATTCAAATCCGTCTGAGTTGGTTTAGGACTTTCTACCTTGTTCGCCATCTCAATAGCCTCAACCACGTCCATTCCAGTAATTTTTCTGCGCTCCAGTGTCAAAATCAAAACCCCATTCATCTATGTCATCCTTATACCAATCAGCAATAATCTGAATGGTTTTATCGGTGTACATGTCTTGATAGGTTCCTTTATGTAGGTTTGTAACATTGCGGGGTTCTGGATTAAACAGAATACCCATATAATCTTTTATGTCTTCGTTGTAGTTCTCAAATCGAAGTATGTCACTTTGTACGGTTCCAAACTTATCGACCACATGATCTTTGGCTGGATACCATCCACGTACTGCACGATGCCACATATAATCAACACCACCCCACTTATGACGTTCTTCTAGAAACGCTTCAAATGATGAAATGTCTGCATACCCATGTTCACCGTAGTGATCTGAACTTTTTTCAACCTCAATAACTTTCTTCGCAAACCAGTAACGAGATACTACACGTGACCACGGATTACGTACAATTGCAAATGATTTATATCCTTGACGAACCTCTTTCTTCAAGTCTTGCCAACGTGCATGTTCATACCCCATGACATCGCCAACACTTCTCATCTTTTCTTCTAGGCCTTTTGTGTACTCTCTAGTTCTGTGTATATCAGGAGTACATACAATAATCTGTTTGCGTAAATCTGGGTTCCTACGTATAGTCATCCCACCGTTCTTAGGGATGTGGATGAATATCCTTGGACTATCCATGTTTGATTCTCAGTATATAACTGTCCGGATATGCACCGAAACCTTTAATCTTGGTGGTGCGATAGTCGTAATGTTTTAAGTCATACTTCTCAACCGTGTTCATGAATCGGACGTGTTCAGGCATAGAGTATAGATGTGGTCTTGCATCTGTCCAAGGATTAGACTTCATGCGGTCTAACATCCAAACGTCTTCAATGAAGTATACACCATCTTGGTCTAGTAAGTCAATAAGATTTTCAAATGTTTTTCTGTTTGCTTCGGGCCAGTGTGCACCATCATCAATGATAAAGTCAAACTTGATATCCCCCCACTCTCTTCTTATTTTCATAGCAAGAGCGGCATGAGTACTGTCATGTTTCATCCACTTGACTCTTTCATCTTTCAGTACATCAATGGTTGATGCTTGATGTCTCTCAAAGATATCAATTGTGTAGATAGTTGCGTGAGGGAAATACTCTAGGAAAGCTTCGGTACTCTCTCCCCTGAAACATCCAACCTCAAGGATGTTGACTTGATCGTATCGACGATCTTCCATGTAGTGTTCGTAACAACGGTCATACTTATGTTTTTTAGTCCCCTTGTCGCAGTCATACTTATCAAATAAATTTCTTAACGTTCCCATTTCACATACATCCTATTTTCGTCGGGCATGAACTCTGTCACTCTAAACCCATTTTCTTTTGCAAATTCTAAATGATCTTCAATAGTCCAATTGAAGAAAGGAACTTCCCCAACTCTGTTGTTACCGTGATCACGATGGCCTGGATTACATCTCCAGTAAACTCTTGCTTTGGGTTTTAATGCTTCTGCAACTTTCTGACATTGCAATCTTATTAAATCTCTATCACCAAAATTCAAACTACCCAGACAAAGAGCCACATCAAAATGATCTTCATAGGGCGCACCAAATACTTCAAAGTCTTCTATTGCAATAACTTCATCCGCACCTATATCGGTGATATCGATACCATGCAGATTAGGAAGATGACGCTTAAGAGGATTAACTCCACAACCGACATCAAGTATTCTTTCTTCTTTTGAGATTTCATCAATCAGTTTAAAACCTGTCCAATAGTATCGATCAAAACCAGCGGTACGTGAAGTAGGCCATGTATTCGTGAAGTAATCTTCTAAAAACTCACGGTGTGGATTTGTAAACATAGACACAAATATCCCTCTCATTGTAATTATCAATAACAGCGGGATCAGACATTCCATAATCACTTAGACCTAATGCCTTCATGGTTCCCCTGTTAGTTGTACATTTAACTATTTTGTTCGTGTTATTATATATGAATTGATTAATAGCTTTATTTTGCCTTTGAATCTGTGAAAACATATTGTCTGGATTCTTATACCACTGGTAGTTGGGGTACTGAATATCAAACCCTCCACATTCCATCCACCAATCAAAACACTCCCAGTCATTTCTTACTACCAAAACAATAGGATACTTCTTATAGTTATCTAACTGAGTCGCAAGAGTGTGTGACTTGATGAGACGTTGTTTACACTGGTCATGATAAGAATTAAAGGGTAAGTCCCACTGATCCTTTTCAAACTCAAACTCCATGCCGGGGTCAAAGTATGAACCCGAATGTAATAAACCATTGTGGTGTTTATAAGCTCGATCAGATGACTTGTCAGTGATGTCAAAGTCCACGCATCGCATAAGACTATTCGCCACACTACTCCATCTACTGCCAGGCGCACCTGTCATTAGAACATAGTTATCTTTCACTTTTAGGCCTTAATCCGTCCCAAACTTGTTGATCCAACCAGTGTTCTTCTACGTATCTAACGTACTTGCTATTCTGATCTTCGTCTAGATGAGCAAACACTTGTTTGTCCGAAAACGCAATAGGGAAGTCTAGTATCGTAGACAACCACTTCAGGTACATGCATTTGTGAAGGTACAACGACTCGTGTGATAGAAATGCACGTTCAACTTTTAGGTTGCGATAGTAATCCATCGCTTGTCCCAGAGTGATCTCAAATCGAACTCTCTTCTGTTGCAGTGCATTGATGTTTACATCCCTACAAACAATCGCAACAGTAACCGCATAACCAGCTTCTTTCGCTTCGTCCACCACTTCCTGTATCTTAGGAACTTGACGTACACCATCATATACGAAAGGCACACTAACGTTCGCTACCATGTAACGTCCGGTAAGTTTCTCTTTTGTTTTAGATGGGTCTACCCAACATTCAGCGAATGGTTCTTCGTCACTGGGAATCCAATACTTGTCTCCAAAGTCCCATCCATTTACATCCGGATGGACATTGAATATTTTACTGAAGAGGTGATTACCAGAACCCTGTGGGCCTGTTATAATAATAAGTTTTTTATCGTTGTTGTCCGACATAAGTACGTACCTTCAAAGGATTCACTTCATCTGTTGGCCCTGTTCCGGAGTCGGGGGCAAACACGAAAAGGGTTACGTCTTCGTCATGTGTTATGAAATTGTGTAATGTATTACGTTCCATAAAAAAGACAGAACCTTTCGCAATCTGAAAGTGTTTGTGATTATCTAATTCAATTTCACCATAACCATTTAGAATCAAACCGATTCTTTGACTAGGGTGAGTGTGTAGGGTTTGAGACATGTTTGCTGGAAAGTGTGCATAGTTGACAACAGGCAGTCCCGCACGAGGCGGACTGATTGCGTTACTATTAGTGCCACCATCCATGTAAGACAAGTTTCCTGTCGTTATACCGTCTGTGACATAAACAGTGTCTTCGTTTAGGTTCAACCCTGAAAACCTAATATCAACAAGAGTAGATGTTCCGTTATGCATTTTTGCCCAAAGGTTCTTACAGTTGGTTTGTAATGCATTACATGTCATACCACCCACAGTAACTTTATCAGTACGGATTGATGTATCTAAAGATAGAAGGTATCTTGTCCCTTCATGTTCAGGTATTGGTACACTTTCATGTATACCCTTCCAGACATGAACTTGATATTGCCAAAGGTTTGTGACATTTGTAACTGAGTTGTGCGATAGATCGTTCATCATAATGTTAGTCCTGTAGCTTCTAGAATTTCATCTGGTACAAATGGAACATCCATTCTTTCTGGATGCCATACTATAGCACAGATGTTATCCTTGATCCAAGACTCGCAGTCTCCTTCGGGATCAGTACAGAGAATCTGTGCGCCAGGCGGTTTTTCCTTTATGAAGACGGTATGAAAACTATTGACCGCAACTTCTCTACCTTGTGTTTCATAGTAGTTGGTATGTTCTGAGAAGAAGTGTTTTTCTTTATCACCGTCAACTTGACCACGCAAAATGTGGGTAAGTAAGAAGGCACCATGACAAATACCCAGAACAGGTTTGCCCATTGATACCATTGAGGTTGCTATTTCGGTTTCGGTGATGACACGAATGTCTTCGTTCCTACCACCAGTTATGATCAGAAGGTCTAACTCTTCAGCAAGTCCGTCATAATCTAAGTCCTTTCTGTTCGGAACAGGAATCAACGTGTGACCTTTGGTCAGAGGTGAATCATACCACCCATGATCAGTGAAGTCACCCGTGATTCCAGATCGTTCCGAATAAAGGACTACTCTTTGAGTCAGTCCAATTTTCATAATCTATTACCAGCCGTAGGCTTCGTTTACTAGTTCTCTTGATCCGTTCGCTTCTACCGTGTTTGAACACGAGATTTCGAAAAGGTCTTTACGCATATTTTCAACAACTGATTTAACACGTGATTGTGTTTTTTCATCTGTTGCAAGTTTACGCAACTTCCATCCACCAATAGAGGAATGGAAACCTTCATCCTTTGCGATTGTACGATAACGAGTAGAAATAAATTCATCCTTGATCGTATCTGCCATTTGATTCCAGACTGCTTCCGCACGTCCTTCCGCAACTAACTGATAAGCAGCAAGAACTGCTTCATCATTTTCCGCATCGTACTTCTCTAGAAGTGTTGCACCTTTTGCTGTGCCTGCTTGACGTTCTGCTTCAAGCGCTGCAGCAACATCAATCTTTTCACCCTTAATGTGCTCGATTACTTCTTTAACCATACGATAGTGCTTTGCTTCATCAGCTGCTTGTCTGGTTAGAAGTTCAAGTTCTTTAGGGTCTGCATTATCGTCTACCTTGGCGATCTGTGCAGAGATTTCTGTCATGTTCATTCTTTCATTAACCATACGGCCAATGAAGTGATCAACCATTTCTTCTTCGGGTAGGTCACCTTCGAAGTAGGCTTTGACGTTCATTTTAGACGCTTCGAAAAGCGCTTGGTTTTCTTTGCGAAGTTGATTCACAAAATCTTTAGGTTGTTGCATAGGGTTCTCCTTTAATTTCACACTCTTAATATAGATAGTCACCTTGTGCTATTTATAACAATTTCTTTCTCAAACATCATGAGAATTTCATCATTTCTTTTTCGATACTCTTGTATCTCCTGTTCATACTTATCAAAGATTGTCTCTGTCGGTAATCCATATAGAAACAAATCCGCATAGTTTATTATCTGTAACTTACTATGTTTCCCAATCTCTTCATGGTTGATGACTAGATTCCTGTACTGGTTCTTCACCCATACTTCAGCGGGTCGTTTTTCTTTCCCGTCTTTAAGCCAGGCGTTTCTATATCCATAGATGTTACGTTCTAGAGACCATTCATCTCTGCCATGTTTCACGTATTGTAACACTGCAAGACTATACTTGTCAACAATATTATGAGGAACCTCTACACCAGAATCGTCAATCAACTTGCGGTCATCCTCAGACATACTCATTCTTGGGGACAACCATTTTTTTATGAACATAAGTTCTAGGGTGTATTCAAATGAGTCATCATCACTTGCGTCGATGACATATGTGATAGGCACATCGTAGTGGGGTAGATAGTTTTCTATGTTTTGTTTTGCAACCAAGATAGTTCTATCGTCTACCTCTAGGGGTTCAGTAGTCCCATCAACTTGGCGACAGTGAAGAGACCCACCGTACTCGTTCCAGATTACATTTCTCATACAGCCAGGATTAGTTGGCCACTTACCAGATTCATCTTCAGTAGTGGGATAAATTAACTCAGTAAGAAACATACCCCCAGCACCAGACGGGTACTGTAATGCAAATTTTACTTTGGGTTTCATAGTCCACGCATTAACTCTTTAATGTTTTCTCCCCCGTCAGGCAACTTGTCCTTCAGGAAGAAGTGAATGAACTCACAGTTATCTAAGTTTTTTACAGCAGTATACAATCCATTCCACTTAGGATTCATATGTCGAACAGGTACTTTATACTTCTTTAGAAAATAGTTCAGTAGTGTCTGATCGGTAGACCACTTCCATGCACCTTTACCGTCAACAAAGTCTTTGAACTCTGAACGTTCAATAAATTGTTTACCAGACTGTCCCTTCAAAAATGGTAGGAAACTCTCAGAATTTAAAAGTATCATACCCATATTGAAGAACTCAAATCCATGTTGATCCGGTCTGAAGTCAATCTTGTTTGTATGCAAGTGTCCATACTGCATCATTGAGTAGTTCTGTATCTTGTTTACATACCAAGGTTCAATATCCATGTCACGTTCACAGACAGCCCCGAAGGCATGTTCCGTTCCAAAGTCTTCAAAGATATTTGGTGCGTCCGGTTTGATGTAGATGTCTGCATCTATGATTGCAATCTGATCGTAGTTGGGTAGGTAATCAAAGGCCACTTCTTTCTCAAAGATAGGTAGATAACCACCATACTTCTCAAAAGACTCACGTGATCGATTCATGTTAAATGGATCGGGTGCAATACGATACACCGGAGAACGTTGCGTATAATGTACAATATCATGCTTTTGGCAATAATAAGAAACACTTTCAATACAATGTTCGTATAATTTAGAAGGCTTGCCTACGGCAACCTGATAGATCATTCGTCTCATTAATATAGTTTCTCTATCTGATAATCAAAGGGTGTTGTTGTTTTGATTTCAAGAGACTTACCACTAGTCTGTGTACCCTTAAAATGTGTTTGTGTTTTCTTTGAAATAGACTTCATCCTGTAGACTCTTTTAGTAGTCTTTGGATCGAAATCTGTACCGCCTTTATACCATACGGTCAGTTCGTACTCTTCAAGGAATAAGGTCTTTAACCATTCTACTATTTTTTTCATGTTATCTCCCGATAGTCATTCAGATCGAAATCTGTACCATGCATCTTATATAGGTCTCTCTCATGGTTTGTCCAAACTAATACTTCAGGATCATCAATTAAGAAGTCACAAGACTTACAGTAATCCGGATAGTTACCTGTTCGGTGACCCTCACGTAACGCAGAGTACTCAGGGCCACGAATGACCTCTTCGATTGTATTCTCAGAAGTGTGACCCAGAACCGCCTCTTCGTCTTGTCCTAATACTTGACAACAAGGTGCGACTGCGCCAGACTTACCATCTAACCCGCCTGCTCGTATGACAACATCAGGAGAAAAAGGCCTACCGCAACTCTTGACCCCGCCTTCTCTATCGTAGGAAGGTTTATAGACTCCGCTCCAGTTATGCATCTTCCAGATTTCTGTTTTGATACCAAGTTCTGCCACAAGTTCTTTATATTGATCCAACTCTTTATCAATGTTATCGTTATCAGTGATAAGATGATAGGTAGCAATAACACATTTACTCCCTGTTTTGTTAACGTAATCGACCATCTCACGGATGTTCTGTTTAATTTCGTGATACTGTCCGTGGATTGTATTATACATCCACTTAGAGTAATCCTGTTCGTCTGATCCAATGAATGAGAATCTGTAGAAGTCAAGGCCTGCGTCAACGCAGTCACGCATAAACTTACCCTTCATTCGAAATCCATTAGAGAATGCGAAACAACTTGCGCCATACTTCTTGACAATCTTGACGTACTCAGGCATGTTTCTGTTGAGTGTAGGTTCACCGGAACCCTCCAGATTGACAACACGTAAACCATGTTGAGCACAATCTTTTACGTTCTTTTCGAACTCTACCAATCCCATCTTTGCGAGGAATCTTTTATCTCTTCCACCAGTTCTTCTGTCCTGTGGACACATACTACATGAATAGTTGCAACCACCGTTTATCTCTATAACGGCTCGATCAATACTAATGTTATTCATTTTATAATACTTCTCATTTCATTTTCATATTTCACTGCTTTGTATTTACTATGACCCAGCAGTTCATTGGGTCTGTTTAACCACCACCAGATATCTCTACCAAACTGTTTAACCTGTTCTGGTGAGTGGTCAGGATTAATTCTTATTGCATGATTGGTGTGGTATTTAGTTACTCCCTCTTTACTGATCACTGCAAGAGGTTTAGCGAAGTTCTTTGCAACGTAATGCCACATACCATCATAACAAAGCACGAGTCTACATGTAGATATGTGATATACAACTTCTCTTACAGGAGTTCTGTAACACAACTCAACTACATCTAATCCCGCTCGGCGTAGTTTCTGTATTATAACATCCCAATCAAGCTTTGTCAACTTAGTTTTCCAGTCTCTTGGTTTTTCCGCATTGAACAGTGGTGTCCAGATTACAACCTTATTTCTTACTGTATCTCTGAATGCTTCTTTTCGAAACAACCAATCATTGTCCGGAGACCTGTCACCTTTCCCGTCTGAAAATCTACCATTCTCAAACCAGAAACGAGCCTTCCAATCGCTGGTGTCTTCACCTCTTTCTTTCGGGTGCATGATTCTTTTGATTGAATTTTCAACCACAACGTCATCATCATACTTCCAATCAGTATATCTATCACCAGAATAAAAGACGTGCGAAACCTCTACATCATCTTTCTTCGCATAAAGCGAGTGGATGTAGTCCATTCTTTCTATAATAGTTTCGGGGTCTTCGAAGTGATGTAAGTGATCTGGGCCATGTTCCCAGTGCATCTCTAAGTTGACTTTTATTTTCTGGGTGTGGGCGTGAAGGTGGACACAGTTAAGCGCCCACATGAAATCACCTACGCCAGGAGTTCCTCTCCACGTCACCTTTTCCATAACCATATTTCATCCTGTTACCTGCCTTTACTAAATGCTTGTGCACCAAAGAATGCAGCCACAATACCAGCAACCGCTACAAAGTATGTAGGGGCCATATCACCTAGTGTTTTTGCTGCTTGATCTAGACCCACAAGTGAGGCAATTACCACCGCAAACGGATACAACAATAAACCAAACAAGGCGAACCATGTCATGTTACGTTGTGCATCTCGCATCGCATCTTGGTCATCAAGTTCTTTTCTCTTGAACTCAAGAAACATTGCATGTTCTTCATCGGAAACTTTTCCGTCCCCATTCGAATCTGCGGGATGGAATTCTTTCGTTTTTACTTCTTCTTCTGCCATTAGAATACCCTTATGTTATATTTACTTTGCCAAAGTTTGGCATCTGCTTCATCATCTACCATTGGTCTCCCACGGATGTTCAAGCTAGTATTTAGTAACATTGGCACTCCAGTGCGCTCATAATATTCTTCTATAATCTTTCTGAATATAGACTGACAATCTTTACGTACAACCTGTACACGTGCGGTTCCATCTATGTGGGTCACGGACTTATAGTCATGTAACGCTTTGGCTGTAAACTGCATGTATTCATTCGTTGGCCCTTCAAAGTACTCATCGACGTACTCTTCAAGAATGGCGGGGGCGAAAGGTCGGTACTTCTGCCTTCGTTTGATTTCGTTCACTGTATCTTTGACATCATATCGGACATCTGCAATTAGGGATCGATTACCTAATGCACGTGGGCCAAACTCTGCACGTCCATTTGCAACACCGCATACTTTGTCTGATAACAAGTAATCTACAACCTCTGTTGGGTTGATCTCACGGTCAATATTAGTCCCCATGTATGGAGTCCAGATTAGTTTGTTTCCACCAGTCTCTTCTGCCCAAGTCTTGGCAGCTGCACCAAGAGAAGACCCTGAGTCTGCGGGGGCGAGTGCAATATGCACCTCATCAAACAGTTCGTGAAGTAGACTGTTGACCACAACATTCTGTGCACACCCTCCGGAGTAAACTAACTTCGATCCGTGATTACGTGCCTCACGCATGATCTCCATGATAGCCTTTTCTGTAAACTTCTGTACAGATGCGGCTGCGTTCTCCGGTGTTGTTGCTTGGCACCTTTTGTGGAGTGCATGAACGAAAGACATTCTCATTTTTTCTCTTGCGGAATACTCTGAGGATATCTTGATACCCTTCATAAGTTCTTGCGCTTCGTCTGTGAATTGGTGATACTGTTCGTAAATCCAATCTGAGAACTCATCCTCTCCGTAGGAACTTAGTCCCATAACAACATACTCATCCTCAAAGGGACGTAGTTTAAGGGCCTTTGTAACTATACTGTAGATAATCCCAATTGACTTAGGATAGTGCCACTCTTTGATTATGTTGAATTTGGAGTCCATGATAACGGAACACTGGACTTCTCCAGCACCATCTATAGACACACATACAGTATCGTCCATAGAGTCCCAAGGGCGAGTGTACAGTGCGCCTGCACAATGAGATTCGTGATGTAAATGAAAATCATCGTATACTAGAGATTCATGTTGAGGAACCCTGGCAGTATACTTTTCGATATCATCATCAGTTTTCCACTTTGCAAAGTGTCTGCCTTCAGGGTCAAAAAATTGGCTGCGGTTTTCCTCATCTCTGACACCACCACTTACGTTGATTCCACCACGCTTACCAAACTTCAAGTCCCAATCTTCATAGAAGGAAATTTTTTCGTCTGATTTTTGGCCGACAAAATCCCAGAGTTTATCTGGGATCACCGCATCATTTTTTTTCTTTGACCAACGTTCTGCATGTGAAGCATAAGAGACAGTACCATCTTCTTCGATAACACTGACTCCCGCATCATGATAGAACTCTGAGAATCCTACATATCGTGTCATTTAACCCTCTAGATATTCATAGATGTCTTTCCACCCTTTCATGAGTGGCAATTCATTTCTATGCATGTTATAACCATGTTCCATTATAACACTATCTAGTCCGGCCTTATCTCCGGCTAATGCGTTTTCTACTTTATCTTCAACCCAGAGGTATTCAGTATCCTTGTACTCCGCAAGGGCTTCGTCCTTGTCAGCACCAGTGTCTAAGTAGACATACTTTTCAAACGCAGTCTCTCCAAACAACTTTTTAAGGTTTTGAGTTCTGAGTTCTCCCGCATGGGGATCAAGACTCAAACTAGTAATCGCATGGAATACGTATCCATACTCTTCATGCAGTTTTCTTACATAGTGGATAGCGTCTCTAAGGGGTGGTAAAAACCCAATAGCTGCACTCTCATTAAACTGTCTTACGAGTCTCTTACTCGCTTCTTTCTCAATACCATATGCTTTGTGGACAGTATAAACGTCCTCAACTTTCTTATGTCCATGCTGTTCCATCCAAATGTTAAACGCATAACCCCAGTTAAGGAGTACACCGTCAACATCTGTCAGAATTACTTTTTCGTAATCTGCTTTGCTCATTTTCCTTGTTTCCATAATAACTCCCACTTACTAATATATTATAGTGCATATCGGGAGTTTTGGCAAGCGTTTTATTTAAATATTTTGAACTTCTTTTCGTTGTAATGGTTGATCATATCGACCTTCCATTCACCGCCAGTGTAGTGACACATCTTAGCCTTTTCAAAGAATTCTTCTTCAGTCGCATAGTGCGGGGAATCATTCCATGTCTGGTCTAGGATTAGATTGAGGTCAAAGTCATGTTTGACAAACTGACCTGATAGGTAGGGTTGATCGTTCATTAGGGACATATGTATCTGAGGCCCTTCAAAGTACCATTCTTTCCAATCATCAAACACCTTACGTGCACGTAGGCGAGCCTGTTTAGACCAAACCACTACTCCAGTATTCATTATCTGAATTTTACTTGGTCGGTTTGGATGCATAGCGGGTGTGATGGGTATGCCGTGATGTTGGAACTTTCTGACTTGATCGTTGTAGGTACTCTCTTTGTAGTCCCAACCATTATATCCACCACCACTGGCAGTCCGGATATCACTTTCTAGAATACCTGTCACATCCCCCTCGTGGATATCAAAGATACTCTCATCGGTGTTTACTACAATATCAGTATCCGCAAAGAACACGTTGTCGTATTCATCAAAGATAGGATCGTAGATTAACCGTAGACATTCAAAGAGACATACTGTGGTGTCCCTCTCATACTCATCTTTGGTATACACCGCTTGGTCTGAATACAAGTAATCAGCACCAATCTTATCGGCATATATCTCAAACGATTTACGAGAGATGTTAGCACATTCACTATAAATCTTAGAACGTGATTGTCCTAAGATAGGCCCTCTCTGTTCATCCAGATCGGGGTTGAGGATCATGTACTGAAATATCAAGTTTTTCACTGATCCTTCTTTTTCCTTCGACATTATGTATTTTCCTTACGTATCCTTCTTTTGAATACTGTTTATGTTTATTCCGCTTTTTATTGCGGGAATCATATCGGCTGTATTTAGCCATGGCCGGTCAGACCCTCTTGCTGCTAAGAAACTGTGTAATTAATAATGGATGTTGTACTAAACATAACAAACATTGCGGCTGCAATTAAAAAAACTGGGTAGACGCAATTTGCCAATAATGGATTTTTTTCTATCCATTTTTCAAAATCTTTTTCGTTCACACCTGTTCCATTCGGGACATCAATCTTTCTGCCCTGTTTGTGACCTGTCTATACCAACGACTATCACGTCCTTCCACTGCAGCTGTCTTCCAATCGCCTTCTGTCACGGCTGCATTGAATTTTTTAAAACCACTGAGACGTGTGCGTCCCATGTTGAACATCATATTAACCAAGACTTGCTGGACTTCTGAGGGTAACTCACCAAACTCCCGTTCTCCGTATAGAGCGAAACATTCTGAGATGGCAATATCAAGGTCTCCATCGAAACAACTCCTAACTCTTTCTTCACTGACTGCTGTACCAATTGGCCTTCCGTGTTCCTCGTCACTTTCTTTGATAAGGTGACCGACTCCAAAGGTAGCGTACCCAAGATGGTCGTTATAGATGACATATTCTACTCCTTCGTCGATTTTTAATTGTTCAAATATCGCTTCTTTTGTTTGTTCAGTTATCATTTGTTACTCCTAACATTTCTTTCGTCATGATGTAGTCACGTACAAAATCAGACCGTACAATGTCTGCCCACGTGAAGTTCACCGTTGTGAAGTTATTTAGGTGATCTATTACGTTAAGAAATTTCGCAAGACCACTTTTATCATTGGACTTGACAAAATCACTCTGGTAATAATCACCACAAAAAATAATCCTACAGTTCTGACCCACTCGTGTAATTATCGAATCCAACTCATGGAATGTCAAGTTTTGCATTTCGTCTACAACTAACACGCAGTCGGTAAACGTAAGTCCACGTAGAAAAGATGTGGATGAGAATTCAATGAGGTTTTGTTTGGTCAACTTATCATACGCTAGCGTATCGTCAAACAGTTCAGAACAGATTGCTCGATAGGGGCCTGTATATGCATCTACTTTCTCTTCGATACTGCCAGGCAGAAACCCTATTTCACGGGTAGGTACAATAGAACGAACTACCACCACCCTTTCGATGACGGGGTTACCTTTGTCTAACGCTTGTTCTAACGCCAAGTATAAAGCGGAGAAGGTTTTACCCGTACCCGCACTTCCAGCCATTACAATATGATTCCCTTCATCCCATGACTTATACACCGTCTCTTGTGCGGCGGTGATCGGTTCGAATGTTAGGAGATCATCAATGCGTAGTTTTTGAGGCATTGTTGATTGTGGTCTCATGTGTTTATTGTGTTCCCTCTACCTGAGCCTTTTTTCATGCGGTCAAGATGGTTTTCCCAGTCTTTACCAGCGACACGCATTGTGGATTTTGTTCCGGATATGGTTGCAGGCGCAGAGAGATGCACCTGTTTTAGATTTGGGTTATCAGTTTTATACTGATCTAAATCGGAAATCCGGAGAGACACTTCTGTAATCTCTCCGGATTCCTTGTCTTTAAAATTGTAAAATGGCATTTATATACTTCACTCTTAATCGCAAAATCTCACCTACGACAACCGTGTTGGTTGAAGAGATAGGATCACCCCCTTAGTTCAAAGTTTGAATAGTCTGGTTAAGAAAGTCTCTCTTCTCCATGAGTTTATGAGCTTTACTTTCCTTTCCGTTCTTCTTAAGTCTCGTAATGTAATAATTAATTTCACGAGAATCTTTTTTTAACCGTTCTATTTGGGTTGCTGTCATCCGCACTCCTTGTTAGTTAATGGATTATTTTTTGATTAAGTTTGGAAATGCCTCCTTTACTAGTTTTTTAGTTAAGCCTTTGATGGGTGATTTTTTATTCACCATCGCCATTACCAAGAGTGCGTCATCAGCGTGAACACTCTCAAGTAAACCAATGAAAGAATTTTCTCGTTTGTATGGTGGCCAATCGTCCGCTGGGCCACCTTTGACAAAGTAGCCGAAATCTCTATGTTTTTTAAGAAGCGTGGAAGGGATTGACTCCGGACGATTCGGGGTGTAGGGTGGTTTGCCTTCTGGGAGATTGAACTCCAGTGTATCATCAAACATTCCTCTAAGAATATCCCTTAGAGCAGGGATATTATTCTGTTTCAAAATCTCAATACGTTTTGATCGAGACTTTTCTAATTCGAATTTATCGAAAATTTCATAAACTTGAATGGGTTGCATTTTCTAACCTCACTATACTATATAGTCTTTTTGACCCTCTCACTTGAAACTAAGTAAGAGAATTCATCAATATCTGAGACAATTTCGTTATAATAACTGTCACAAACTTCCTTAGCATATGCTGCTTCAAACTCAGGCCTACCCTGAGAAATGAAACTCTCATATACCTTTTCCTTACAGATATGTAGGGGTTCGTTAAAGTTCTCTTCAACGGCCGTCTGCACATCCAAAACCAAAGCACCCATCTTGCTCATTACGCTACCTCGCTATATGCTGGTTCAACACCAGATTCAACAATTTGTTCAACTATATCTGAAGCGTTATAGTCAAACCCACCAATGTTCCACTGACACTCTTCAACGGGAATGCACCCATATTTCCAAGCGTAGATAGAGACCTGTTCATAAGACCAGTCATCTGCATCCTCAGCAAAATCATCTAAAACTTTGACGTTCAGAACCCACTCGCAAGAAACTTTTGCATAAGGATCAGCATCAGAATAAGATGGTGGCCCAAACAGGGCGACTAAATCGTCATACTTTGCCGTAATGTGGCCCTTCAAAGATGACCCGCTCTTGCTGAACCAGTCATAAACGTCATACTCAATTATTTTCATAAAATACCTCTCTCATAATCAATACAAGTATTATACACTATTATACAACACTTGGCAAATAAAAAAAAATGGGTAGGGCGACAGGGTTAGCATGTCCCGAGCTTCCGGTTGAGTCCCCATCTTTCGACAGGGACATACCCAAAAATTGGCCCGCTAGAAGAGATTCGAACTCCTGACCCTTGGTTTCGTAGACCAATGCTCTATCCATCTGAGCTACTAGCGGGTGCTTCATTAGTTACTGAACTGTTCAGTCCAAGCGATAAAAACTTCCTTCGCTTCTTTCTTGTCCAGATCGAATGATTCCATCAAAACACGTGGAGCTGCGAACATGTTGATCTGTCCGGACTCACGTAGTTCATTCAAAAATTCAAAGTAGAATTCCATTACTTGGCTCCCATAACTTTGTTATTCTTGAAGTAGACACCAACAGGCGCTGTCAACTTGCCGATAATGGCCCAGTCTTCTGCCTTAAGAGCAGCGACATAGTTACCACCAGCGTCAGCGAACTTCACTCCAAGTTCGTTATAGTCGTTGAGGAATTCAACCGCCTCAATTGCAGTCGCAAATTCTTTTGTATCTTTTGCGTTAGATATTTTTGGTTTTGCTATAAACATATTCACCTCTCTCATTAAACCGCATACACATCGATGTCAACGTAGTGCTTCCTGTGGAAGTAGTCAGTCATCGCATCGTCGTTGTTGAAGTAGTTCTCACCTTTCAAGGCAGTCATCAACTTCTCAAGCATCTCAACCACAACAGGTTGATCAGCATAGTGTTCTTGGAACCAGTAAGGGTTAATGCTCTTACCCCACTTCGCTTCGAATTCATCCTTCATAGTGAACATCCCAGCAACGTCCTTCAACTTAAGAACGATAGTGCTGTGGTTCCTGATACGCAAAGTACCTTTCTGTCCGTATTCTTTCAGGATTTTCTTGACAACCGGAGCGATTGCCTTTTTCTCTTCTTGATTTATGTAAGCCATAATGTATTCTCTCTCAATTTTTGGAAGGGACTATTCCCAACCAACATGTATATAATACCACAACTGGCGGCAATGGCAACACTTTTTTTGAAAAAAAGCGCACTTTTTTTAGAACTTTTTGTTCTTAAAATCATCCTTCTTAGGTCTAAATTGTGGTGGTAATTCGTTGATCCACAGAGTGTCAAACTGATCACGGTTAGACCACATACCCCATAACATGAGTCCAACACCCACTAGTAACCAGATAATCGATCCTACGAGACTAGGCGGGTCGCCAGCGATACAATCTGCAGCTGCGTAACACTCATCCCAAAAGTCTTGATTACCTACCGTTCCCAGTACAATAAAGAATCCAACAAAAATTCTGATCATTTCGGCACCTCGTCTATGTGATAGACCCTGAAGGTATCAAAGTCTTGGTATTGTGGTTGTTGGAGTAGTTCCTTACCAGCATCTACAAATTCGGAAGTTTTGTACTTCTTCTTGATAATCTTCTCATAGTACGGTGTAATCGATATCAGTGCGATGCACCACTCTTTCTTCTCTCTAGGCACAGTTCCACTCCACAATTACGTAGTTGTTGATTGCCCAACATTCTGCATACTCAACAGCTTCTTCTTCGCTAGCGAAACATTCCTCGTAGAAAATTTCTCCTTCGATCTCCAAATAATAGACTAAGTCTTTCACATCTTTACTCCATGACTCCTTTGTCATAACCAATTTCAATAAACATTATAGTCGATTCTTGTTGTAAAGGCAAGCGTTTTTTAAACTTTTTCTTATACTTTTTTGTTATAAGCAACGTCCAAATACCCACGTAATTGATCCATATTCAGCTTAGTATCTTGGTAGAAAGGGGTCAGATCAAGGTCTTCCGGTATGGTATCAGCCAACTCCGGATTCCCCTGTTTTATCACTCTCCCAACAAAATAGTATTTATCTCCACGTTGTTCTACAAGATCACCCATTTCACGAGTCCAGTCATCACAGGATACCTGAAGTCTCGTGCCGTTGAATCGGACATCATAATAGTCGTCCGGTACAGAACCAAGACACCAATCAGAATCCTCATCTTCAGGTAGGTATCTTACCAGAAGAGGTATGGCTGTGTCAATAGACCCGTAGTGTTGAAGGAAGGATATATTGTAATTTAGACACATCGTGTTGTATTCAGGCCCCATAGTGAACCCAGACATATTCATGAGAACATTGTTTTCGAAATAAGGATCGGAAGACAATATCCAATTGAGAACATCCCTATTCGGAACGATCATGTGAGATATGTGTTTGGAATTCACGAACCGACAAAACTCTTTTGAAGATGTGGTATGCCACTCATTCCTATCTGCAAGTGTGAAGTTGTAGTGTTTCTTAGATACCATCAGTGACGGTATGAGATCGGTAATCATTGCACTAGCATGGTGCATGTTCTTGGTATGTAATACAACAGAGTCCTGTTCAAATTTAAAGATGTCGATATTGCGTTTACTCATATCGTACACTTCTTTGTGTGAGAAAGTAATCTGCCTAGAGAACTTTGTGGTTCCGGAAGTACTTGATATCAAGAAATCGTCTTCCGGTTGGACTTCCCACGGTTGGATGTCTTTATTTACCATATCAGACACTTGAGGTGGTCTGATATTTTCTCCACCATACTGGTTTATCATCTCCGAATGTAACCCATCATAAAGCTTACTACCACTACCATCATCAAGACAAAACCTCGCAGGCCCGAATCTGGCGAGTTTAGTGAAGGGTAATGACTCCTTTTTTGCGGGTGAGTCTAAAAGTATGACACGTAAACCTAACTCAGCGCAGGCGAACAATGCAGTCACGTGCCAGTGGTTTACGTTAAGGATAGAGATTGCAACAAGGTCTCCCTTCTTCGCATGTCTCTTTACTAGGTATTGTTTCCACCTATTGATAAGACTTTCAAGGTGATCATAATTGAACGTATCATTATATTCAACTTCTCTGTTTATTAAGTTCCTATTAATCTTCATAGAGTTTCCCATATAATAACACTAGCACCCACACTCAACAATCCAAGGTAACTAAAATAGATAAAATAAAAAATTAACTCAACCACAATATATCTCCATTTCTTTACATTTCGAACACTTACCACACGCCTTAGAGTTCTTCGATGTGCATGTTCTTATATGGGGTCTGACCTCTTTAGGGATCATTAACCATTGTTCTTTCTTACTTAGATGTTCCAATGGAGCAGACATCTCACTCTCAAACCCAAAGAGTTTACCTTGTTGTTTGCAATAATTTTGTGCAACTTCCCATGTATCTGCATTACCATCCGAACTGTTTTTACCTATGTAGATATCTTTGCACCAAGGGTTGACAATCTGAGTCATGAAAGCCATACTAGTCCACAAGGGTAGGACAGGGTATCCACCACCAAACTTTCTGTGTTTCCAGAACTCGGCGGTCTTCTCCACATCGGGGATTGCTGATTTACATTCGATGAAACTTACTTCAACACCAAGTACATCAGACATACGTTCTACTGCATATGTCTCAAACGGATTGGCTTGAATGTTGTTGTTATAGATTTCTAAGTGGATTATAAGAGGGTTTCTTTTTTCTAGTACAAGTTGATGTACTAGTGAGGTACTTTCTACACCTCCAGACCAAGCGACTATACAATCATGATTTGAGGTGTTTAACATGGCTTGCATGAATCTTACATCCTATAAATTCGTTGTAGTACTTATCACTGAGTAACACATCGTTTTCAAATTGCAGCTTGGCTTCGTAGTATGAACACTCACCCTTTGTTTTGCACAAACGGAGTATCTCACGATGGTACACATCCGTACCATTCTTTTCAACCAATAATTTTAGTTCCGCATTAGAACCGTAGTAATCCTGCCAATCAGACATTACTATCTTCTTTCTCTTACGAGTTTTACCCTTCAATGGTGGAAGGGTTCTTTTAGACCAAAAGAATTTCTTACCGATATATTTCTTTCCGGTAGCTCTATTGGTTATACAATATACGAATCCGTAGTTGTCTCCAACATCATCATCGGTAAAGTTTTCTGACTGGTTGCGATAGTACCACATAAGTTACTATATAGTACCATCACTATCCCCCAGATATTCCACCTCAGCCTCTTCTCCACACATGGGACAGAAGAGGGGACTGTCATCGTCGTAGTTACAAACCACTCTGGTAATATTGTCACAAATCGCACATTCCAATTCGAATATATACGACTCCATCAAGCGGCACAACCTTGCCCGTCCAATGCACAGGCCTCCGGTTCAGGTTCTTCCCAACCCCAATCACCTTCCATTCCATTAACGGAATACTCAGTGACTCTCTTCTCAAAGAAGTTATCGTGGGATGCACCGTTCAGTACCCAGTCCAACCACGGTAGTGGATTGTCCTTTTGTCGGAACTTTGTTTTCATACCAAGTTGTAGTAGTCTACGATCTGCAATGTGTCGGATGTATGCACGTACTTCTTTAATAGTCAAACCTTCTACTTTATTACCTTTGAATGCGAGTTCAATAAACTTGTCCTCTAGTGCAACCGCAGTCTTGGCCATTTCATAGATTTTAGACTTTAGTTCGTCATTGACGATACGTGGATGTTCCTCTGTAAATGTTCTGAATAGTTTTGCGTTACCTTGCACATGTAAAGTTTCGTCTCTAATAGACCACTCAACAATTGTACCCATACCTTTCATCTTACCGAAACGTTGGAAGTTCAACAACATCACGAATGATGAGAACAGTGACATACCTTCATTGAATACAGACTGGGCCAATGCAAGTGCAAGACCTGTGTGTGTATTAGTATCGCCTTCTTTCATGAAGTCAACCTTGTCGGCCATCTCCTTAAACTCTAGGAATTTGTGATACTCTTCGTCGGGTAATCCTAACGTGTCATTAAGGAGAGCATACGCCCGTTGGTGTACTGCTTCTCTACCAGCGAACGAGGACAGCATGTTTCTGACTTCGTTATTCTTGAACTTCGGTATTAGAAGTTCGTGGTAGTTCTCACCGACCTGTACATCTGACTGTGTGAACAATCGTAAGATGTGGGTAATAAACTCTTTCTCTTGACTGGATAGTTTGGTCTTCCAGTCCTGTACGTCTTCGGATAGTTCCGCTTCATCTTCAACCCAGTGAACCTCTTCATGTTTCTTCGATAACTCAACCGCCCACGGGTACTTGAACGGTTTGTATGTTGTGCTAAATTCTAATAACGACATTAATGTTTCCTTTTATAATCTTTTATTGCTTCTTTTATCGCATCTTCGGCAAGTACACTACAGTGGATTTTGACTGGTGGTAGTGCGAGTTCGTGTGCGATATCTGTGTTTTTAATACTCCCAGCTTCATCAAGAGTGCGACCTTTAACCCATTCGGTAAGCAATGAGGAAGAAGCGATAGCACTTCCGCATCCGTAGGTTTTAAATTTAGCATCCTCGATAATTCCATTTTCACTTACCTTTATTTGAAGTTGCATGACATCACCACAGGCAGGTGCTCCGACCATACCTGTACCAACATCTTCATCTTCTTTGTTAAGTTTACCAACATTCCTTGGGTTCTCGTAGTGATCAAGAACCTTTTCTGAATAGGCCATTTATTAACCCTCGCAAGCACGGCACTCCTCTGTTTCTGATTGGATTTCTGTCTTTAACAATTCCATCAGTTCTTCGTAACCACCCACATATTCACCTTCAAGGTAAACCTGTGGGACGGTCTTAACTCTTCTACCTGTTACTTCAGCGGCAGTCTTACCTACCTCTTCCAGATCAATATAATCAAAGGGGATACCACGTAGGTTTAATTCGTCTTTAGTCATTTCACAGAAAGGACAGTTCTTCTTACCGTACACCAAGGTACGTTTATCATCTTCAAGGGCAACTCTTTCTACCTTTTCAGACACATTCTCCGCACGAGAACTTGATTCTGTACGTAGGTAGTAGAGTCCTTTGAGACCTGATTCCCATGCCTTCAAGTGCACCTTGTTGACATAAGACTTCTGGACACCAGATGGAAAGAAAAGATTTACGGATTGACCTTGACAAATGTTGGGTTGTCTATCGGCCGCATGTTTGATAATCCATGTCTGATCTAATTCTTGTGCAGTCTTATATATGCTTTTCTCACCCTCAGTGAGTTCTGGTAAATGTTGTACCGAACCTTTATTGGTAATAATAGACTTCCAGATCGAATCGTTGTTTAGACCACGTGGTTCAAGTAATTGTTCTAGGTACTTGTTCTTAACTAAGAACGAACCCGCACGTGTACGATGTGTGTATGCATTTGCCTTCAACGGTTCAATAGATGGACTTGTCGATAAGATTACGCCAGACGAGGCATTAGGAGCAATTGCAAGTAGATGGGCGTTACGTTGTCCACTTCCCACCCCATCAGGGTACTCCCCTCTCTCATCTGCCAGTAAAGCCGACTGCTTCGATGCCTGATCCTTAATTCTTTCGAACACAACCTTATTGATATCTCTAGCTCTTTCGGACTCCCAAGCAACTCCGTGTTTTTGTAACAACGAGTGAAATCCCATCGCTCCAAGACCGATTGACCGTTCTCTTTCGGCGGAGTATTTGGCTCTTGTGATTGTGTCGGGTGCTTCGTCGATGAAGTACTGCAAGACGTTATCAAGCATAGTAATAAGATCAGCGACAATTGTAGTATCTTTCCATTCATCATAGTATTCCAAGTTCAGTGATGACAAACAACAGACGGCAGTTCTGTCTTCGTTTGTTGGTAAATGAATCTCATTACAGAGATTCGACCCATTGATTTTTAGACCCAAGTCTTTTAACGGTTGAGGTAAATCACGGTTTGCTGCATCGATAAAGTTTATGTATGGTTCACCTGTGCGAAACCGGACTTCAAGTATTCTTTCCCATAGTTTTCGTGCATTGATCATTTCCTTAACTTTATCGTCCTTGGGATCACGTAGTGCAAACTCTTTGTTGTCACGAACAGCTTCCATGAACTCATCGGTGATATTGATTGCGTTGTGTAGGTTCAATGCCTTACGTTGCACATCACCCGTAGGGATACGCATGTTCAAGAATTCAATAATGTCTGGATGACTCACGTCCATGTAGGCCGCATATGATCCTTTACGAGTCTTACCTTGACGGTAAGCAATCATATCTGCGTCTACAGTGTGAAGGAAGGGAATTGGGCCTGGAGCAATGTCAGACACAGTTCGCACGTCTGACCAATGGCCTCCGACACCCCCGCCGTAAACACTAAGCCAACGTAACTCAGAACTATGACTAATGAGACCGTCCAGAGTATCTGGGACATACGTAAGGAAACAGGAGATTGGCATCCCCTTTCCTTTGCCATGTCCATTCGGTGCATTAGATAGAACCGGACTTGCAAACATAAACCACTTATTACTAACATAATCATATAAACGTTCAGAGAGTCCTTCATCCATTTCTCCCTTATATGTTGACCATGCTTTGGCAGCACGTGCATACCCTTCTTGCGGCGAGTCTTCGTTGTCGTTTAGATAGAAATCCTTCAACATTCCCACAGCATAGTCTGCTAGTAGGTCATCCTTTTTTTTATTAATTTTGATCATTCTTTTCCCATTATAATTTACTGTAATCGTAGAAGGGGTCTGCTTCTGAAAACTCATATTCTTCTATAAAGACTTGTTTACCTGTCTCTATAAAAGTTTTAGCCATCTTCAACATGTACTCTTCCTGTTGATCCTCAAATATTTTGTCCTCATATAGTAGATGAGATAACATCGAGGTGTGGTAATTCTCCACGACAAATCTGTCGGGGTAGAGGTATTTATTACTGGTGCCATCTCTACAGATGTATACTAGACTATCTTTTTCGTTTTCTTCTTGGAAAACTAAGACTTGATCGGACTCCTCGTTATCGAAGATTACGACATAGTGTCCGGAAGGTAAAGGTGTAATGTTCATACTCACTCCAATTTGAATGAGTAATTATATCAGTGGTTGGGGTACTTTGTCAAGGGGTTTCATTTACTTTGTTGCTTAGATTTCTCTGACCACTTCTCCATAAATCTGGACAAAACCTTAGCCATATCTTTGCGTTTCTTTTTGCGGTCAAACTTCTTACGGACAACAACGGTAGAAGAATCATCACCAGTTCCGACTACAGAACTAGTTCCAGTCATCTCTTCATAGAACTTATCGAATGATTTCATTTTGTTATCTCTCCGGTTGTGAAATATATGCGTTGTCTTGTTTTTAAATGTGTTCCTTCGTATATACTCAATCCCAACATCTCTTCAACCGGATTACCGTCTACGATTCTAATTTGATCGTCTTTACTGACAGCCTCAACAAAAGATGTTGCTGTCATGGAATCGTTCTTCATACGATATACGCCAGGCGATAACTCATTACCCTGTAACATAAACCACTGAGAATCTTCAGCGAGTACGTCAAGGATATCGATACCAGTCTTTGCGTGGATTTTTTCTATGTCGGTGTCAGATAGTTCACCGTGTTCTTTGATGAGAGCGAGAGCAGCACCATAACGTGCAACGACTGACTTACCGCCAGGCGCTTTCGCCATGATCTTCTTTAGGTTATATACGAGACGATGAAATGCGGTATAGTGATCTCTAAGGGCTTCACGATTCTCCATTGTATTATCGTCGAAGTCCTTACGTCTTTTTCCGTTCTCATCTACGATGCCTAGTTTGAATGCTTCAGTGTTTTCGATAGGAGTTACTAGCAACTTCAGAAATCGAATAGTGTATACTAGGTCTGCTGCAGATTTTAAGATTCCCATCTATATTCTCCTAATCTCTCTTAATCGCTCTACTGCGAGTTGATCCATATTTACTTCAGGATATCCATGTTCGTCAATGGCTCTTAGAAAAATTAGAAATGGTTTTAATACTGACCAGTGTTCCTTTTCTATTTTAAACTCTAGGATGTGTAATCCCGCCTCATAACCAAACACATTAAATACAACTATGAGGTGATTCAGAACCAATCTTTCACTCAGATCACCTTGGTCTTTATATCGGTTCAACAATCTCTTTATGTACTTGAACCGTTTTAAGTCTTCAAAAAACTGATCACCATCAATCGCCATTGGTGTGTGATAATGCTTTGCTGCATATATCATCAGGTTCTTACTATTCAAATTCATTATATACCTTTCAGGATAAAATTAAGTCTATCCTTTATATAGGGGTGTCAAGATAGTTTTTCTATAAGACTCTTTTTACTATCCCAAGTACGTACTTCAACACCACTTTGCTCTGCAAGAGCAACCAATTGAGGTTTAGTCATTGATGACAAACCCACGTTTCCGACAGGAGCTTCATGTAACATCTGTGGTGCTTGATGAACTACCTGTTCCGTGACTTGACTAACACCAAGATAATCTTCGATCTCACCAGAAGTAATTCTTTGTGATTTCAAAAGTTCTCCCGTGACCGGATCAATCCAGCCACGAGTAGTAGGTGTAGAACTTGAAGCCCATGAGGGTGGTTTAATTGCCATAATTAGTCCTCTACTTTCTGATCTGCAACTTCTTGTGCGATTTCACCCCAAGTCTTACCAGACAATACATCCATGATCTTCTCACGTGATGTACGAGTGTCTTCCTTTACGGGGTTAACAACATTCTTGTCACCAGACTTATTATCGCCGGGTCTCTTAGGTGCTTCTTTACCAGAGTTACCTGCTTTAGTTGTTGCGTCAACTGCCTTTTCTTGATGTTTCTCATGTTCAGGATCAGACTTCTTGTGTTTCGCAATAAATTCTTTTGACTTAGGAGATTCCTTGTCATCGATTTTTTCACCTTCTTCAGGTTTTGCCTTGGCTGCTTCACCAAGTGCATCGACCAATTGATCCAAATCTTCTTTAGTAGTCACCTTCTCACCGATCTTAGAAATCTCAGCGGTTTTACCGTCTGTGTTACCGGCTACAGGCTTCTTTTTCTTCTTATCTTTTGAAAGATCAGTCTCTCCACCTTCTTGATCCTTATCGTCACTCTTCTTAGCGTCGATAGCATCGTCGGTAGCAGCACGCTTCTTGTGCAGATACTCATCTGAAGAATCTACGTCTCCATCATTGTCGATGTCCTTGTCCTTACGATCTTTGAACTTCTTATCGTTCTCTTTATCGTCTACAGGATCAAGTTTCTTTTTCTCAGAGACAACCTCAAGATACGCCTCCGCCATTTTTTTGATATCTTCCGTTCTCATTATTGTCTCCGTTACATGAACCAGAATAGTTTGATTATACCGCCGATCACACCAGTGCCGACGATCAGGGCGATTCTATTAATAATATGTACAGTCCTAGCATTATCATCCACTTTCTTTTCGATGTCATCGAGCTTCTGGGAGAATCTATTCATTCTCTCAAAATTAGAGTGGTTGTTCTTCTCAATAGCTATAAGCTTCTCCTCCGCCCGAGCGAGAGCAATCATCGCATCTGCGAGTTTATCAATCTTTTCCTCAATTCTGTCAAGTCGTTTTGCTTGAGTTTGATGAGTTTCTACTGCCATTTGTGTACCTATCCCATAGAAATATAGTAATAACTTATTCTATTTATATTATTTTAATTATCAACCTTAGCGCTTCCACGCCATTGATAACAACTCCAATACCTCGCTTTCCACTTAGGGCCAGGATTTGCACAATTGTGCCTTGCTCTAAATGACGCTCTCTTCTTAGGGTTGTCTCTATTGATTCCCATATTGGGATCACCAAATCGAACAACCACAACCTTACCACTTTCATTCTTTACATACACCTTGAACTTCTTATTAGGGTTCTCAGATGTACGAATAGGGTCATTTAGTTTGACCTTCTTGCCTTGGTATTCTGACTCAGTTATTTCCAAGTCTTCGAAAAGATCATTGCATTCGCAATGTTCATCTATGCTTAAGTACTCTGTAAATTTTTTCATGTGATGTATGTATTGAGTTCGTAACGTTTGTTGTCCAAATTAGTTACCTGTACTGCAAGCATCTTACGCTTCTCATCCTTTAATTTGAGAGTGAAACTGTTGGTCTTACCATTGGAAGGTTTCCTAGGCCCCATTGCCACCTTTCTATCAATGTCATCGGTATCCACTTCAAAACCCCTTTTCTTCGCAAATGCGTATGCAGCTGCCATCGCAGCAGAATAGGTTTTGTGGTAGATTGGATAAGAATCCTTCTTTTCTCTTAATTGGTCAAATGTAATCATGGTTACCTCTTCTTCATCATTTTGTAGGCGATAGAGGCAAGAGCGGGGACAGTCATTCCGTCCATTCGCTTCTTGTTCTGATCATTGACTTTATCGTAGATTTGAGTAATTGCGGATGCTGTAAACATATCTACCATAACACCATTGACCTTCTTGGCCTGTTGATTCTTTACTATATCACGTAGTTGATCCATATGTCCAGCCTTTTTTTCAGTAATTCCATCACAGTTCTCTGCTTGTTCTTCAATTTCAGTAGATTCAAACATTTTAGCAAGTTGCTTCGCATTAACTGTTTTGAATGAACCGAACTCATCAGTAACCCTAAATGATAACTTACTACCATCAACTTTCATATCGACGGTGTGTACTTTACCCTTCTTATCTCTAAGACCTTTTTTAATCTTAGGGGGTCTTGCAGCCTCACTGACTTCTGCTTGTTCTTGCATCAAGCGTCCATTCTTGAACATTCCATGTTTCTTAAGAATTGTCAAAACACCATCACGGGGATCGGTGTCCATATTAGAAACATGTTTCTTCAATCCCATGAATGCCTTGTTCTGAACCATAGTAGATGAGTTTTTACCAATCTCTCTTACGTATGCGGCCGCCTTTTCGAAATCTCTCTTGTCGATACCACCAGACTTCTTTGCGTAGTCAGATAGTGCCTTGGATGTCTTGAAGAAATCAATTGATTCATTGACTTTTATTTTTTTACGCAGTTCTTTTAAATACATTATGCTAAATCCTTATCGTGGTTGAGACCACCTTTTTTCTTTTTTACTATGAAGGCGTTGACACGTGCATATCCCCATTGTTGAGGGGTAGTGCCTGGCCTATGACCAGTCTTCCAAGCTGCAACACCACGATTATAAACCTTTCTTAAAGTAGCTACGGAGATACCAGATTTCTTTGCTTTCGCAGCAAGTCCGTCTGGGCCTTCTCCCAAGTCACCTAAACTGTCCCAAAGAGAGTATCGTTTCATTCCGTCTCCCGATTTTTAACTTTAGCACGAGCGAGTCTTGCTCGATCTAGAACTCTATCGTGTCTTTTTTTGTCTTGTTCTTTTTCTCTGTTGATATCATTACGAGCGGATTTTACTGGATCGGTCTCTTCATATGCCTCACCACGTACCGCACCACCCAATGCTTTGATATCCAACTTCAAACCGTGTTTACGGATAAGTTGTTGTGCGTAGTACTCAGGGCCATGTCTACCCTTGTCCGCTTTCATTTGTTTGCGGATATGTTTCGCAACTTGTTGGTACTGTTTTTTCTTAACTGTTTTTGATGCCCAACGGGATATCATCTGAGGTGTGGTCTCTGCCTTGAGACACATCTCAAAAGTAATTTCAAGTTCTTCAGGTACGCAATCAGGAACCATCTTGTTCCCTTTCTTCTTCATACCGACTTCTTTGTACCCATCCCAACAGTCTTCGTCATACATATCTTTGAATGCTTTGGTGTACTTGGACGGTTTGGTCTTTGCGGTCTTGTCGCCAGGCGCAGGCTTATATGCAGATGCGTCATCATCATCCTTCTTGCCATGCTTCTTAAAATGTGCGTCTCGTTTTGACTTGGTAGACTTCTTTAGTCCGGCGTGATATTTTGCGGGTTGTGTACCTTCTCTATCTTTGATATCGGGGTCTTGTCGTTCAATGAGTTCGACTGACTCCAACCATTTGCGTAGTCGAGTGCCGTTCTTGCGTTCAACGATAACGTAATTTGATCCGAGTACACTGACCGTAGCCACTTCTTCGCTTTCTTTAATAACAACAGAATCTCCAATTTCATAGAGTTTACCCTGTACATATTTTTCTCTTGTTTCTGAAACAGGCGTTAGTTCAATATGATTCTTGAATGAGTGCTCTTCCTTGAGCCCCATCCCTTTACGGACATCATTGAACAACTTCCTTGCATCTCTGTCCGACATAGACTTAGGCACACCCTGTGCAAAAGTCACGAAGTCATTGTTCTGTGCGTTTGCACGTTGCTTAGATGCGGACATACCTTCCACACCTTCAGCATCCGGATCACGTTTACCAGCGGATACTACACGAATAGTTTCGAAGTTATAAAACCCGTGACGAGCTTTCTTACCATTGTACTTAGACAACAGGACATCAAACTCACGTACACGGTCATCCCCGACAACCATTGTTACTTTTTTATACCCTTGGTCATACAACCGTGAGGCGACATCAAATACATTCTTGACGTTCTTGTCGATCATCACACTACGTGCATGTTTTGGAAACATCTTACGCACATGTTTAACCTTGTCTGAATATGACAAAGGGTCTTTCTTGGGGTTTGATACTTGGGACAAATAGACTTTGTAGTCTGCGCCACCAGATTTGGAGGCAAGTGTGTCCATTACTTTACCGTGGCCGATAGTAGGTGGGTTCATTCTACCAAAGGTAAAATAAACTTCCCTTTCTTCTTCGACTAGGTACTGTGAAAAATTCTTAATCATCTTTGTTCTGTCCGCCACGCTTTCGGTCTTTTTCCATTTTGCGTACTTTAGGTAACAGTTTACGAGCTACCTTATCAATTTTAGGACGCATCTTATCTAGGCGTTTCTCTATCTCTTGTCTACGAGCAAATGAGAGTTTACCTTTATCCGCACCCTTAGTCAACTTTTTGAAGAACATAGTACGTGCTTGTTTCTGTGCACGTTTCTTAAGTTTGTCCATATCGGCAAATTTACGTGCAGCTCTTTTACGCCCCATGGCGATCTTAGCTTTATTCTTCTTGAGTGATCGTGCGAGTTTTCGACGGGCAGCAAAATCTAATGCTTCTTCGGCGTTTTTCTTTGATTTGTATGCAACCTGATCGTCACCCGATTGAGTGCGATCTGTGGTTGTGAAGTCTTTAAATCCTAATGGCTTTGCCATTTCTTACCTCTTTGGTTTATCCCATCCTTTCAAAATATCAGGCGAAAAGTTGTTATATGAAAATTCCATACGGTCAACGAGTTTCACTGCGTCACCACCAAGTTTGTCGATTGCTACGTAGCCTTCTTCGCCAGTTACCTTGTAACCTTTGTTTGTTTTAACGAACGTATCAATCTTCTTTAAACTATCAAGTTTATTTATAAGTTTCATCTTCGCTAAAACGATCTGTTTTTGCAATTCAAACATTTTAACAAGAGATTTTTTATTTGTTAGTGAGAAAAATTTCATGTAGGCGTCGAGTTTATCCTGTTGAGTTTTCTTGCCTCGTGCAGTACTTCTCTTATCCATCTCTGCCTTGAACTTTTTATTGATCCAATTAATAAGTCCGTTTACGTGCGTAGAAGTGTTACCAATCACCTGGCCAACCCGCACAAAAGTGTTATTGTATTGTTCTATCAACTTGGCAAGGTCATCGTTACCTTCAAGTTCTCGCAGAGTAGTACCGGATATCTGATTGAACAATTTACCAGCCTTACTCAAGTAACCCGTTACTTCCGCAGTTTCTTTCTTATCCATCGTTGCATTTGTCACATCACGTAACATGGCGTCCTGAGACCACACACCAACTGAGTTGCGGAACTTAGATACATCAACACCATAGGATGCTTTCATAGACTCAAAGTCCGATCCGGTGTAGGTAGTATGCCATACGATACCGATCTTAGATTTTAGAATGTCCCCAGCCATTGATACGGGAACAGCATATACGATAGTATTAGGATGGAACGTAACATATTTTTCTCCATCGATGGTCTCTTTCTTTAAATCGCCGGGCCCGTAGAGGAAGTCACCCTGAACAACACCCTTGATGCCTAGAGCAGGAAGTTCTGCAAGTGCAACCTTCATTTTGTCTGCAAGGTCACCACTCATGTCCACATCAATCTCAGCATCGGTCTTATAGATTTTTGGATTCTTTGCAAAGATACCCTTTTTCGCAACAAAAAACTTTCCGTCATTGGGGTCTTGACCACAGAAAATTGCAGGCGCACCGTCCCACTTAATGGAGACTCGACCTGTATCCTTTCCGCCTAACATATCACGCAACTCACGTAGAGCGTTTATTGCTTGACGTGTACCATCAACACCACCATAGAGAACCTTGTCCTCAATGTGGGTCATGTGGGTGTTTTTATTCTCTGTTATAAACTCTGCGAATTTCATTTTCTCACCATGTTGAACATAGTTCCACTGCTACTTGTGTCGGTTGAAATCTTATATGCTCTGCCTAAATTCTTTGTTAAAAGTCTCTTGTACAATCTCTCTCTTCCCTGTAATAATTTCTTATTACCTTTTTCTTTACCTGCCGCTGCATTCATATACTTGGGTTTTTCTATCTTAACAAATTGATTGACCACCTTAAAAACGGTTGCCATGATACGCAATGCATCACCCTCACCCGTCATTGATTGTTGACCATTACGTTCAAAACTAATCTCCCAATCTATGTGGTCATAGTCATCGATGTGTTCATCACCTTCGATGTTTATATTTAATTGACCACCATCATCAAGTTTAACTGTAGAACGATACCCCTGTTTCCCGTCCTTCTTTAGAGTGGCTGGATAAGGGTTGTCTAGTGATTCGGTTAGTTCTTTAAACCTAATCATCAGTTTGCCTTCGTATTCGGTTTGTAATCACACATAATATGTGATGGGTAGAGACCACCCTGTTTGTTACGAATATTAAATTTGAATATGTAGAGTGGGGTGACAACTTCTATGTCAATTCTTTTTGCTTCACCTTTCTTAGGATAGAGAATCTTGATCGACTTGATTGTAGAAGCCTTTCTCATACGTGCTCTAGTCATCTCATAGAACTCTACCTTCTTACCTTTACGGTGTACCATCCAGTATCCCATACCGATACCCGTAATCAGAAGTCTTTGTAGTGCACGTCTGTTTGCTTGTGTTGGAATGACAACATCTTTTTTACCACGAGTAGCCGCCTTTTTAGGATCGTACTTGGTAAACGTTTCGATGAATCTATCATGATCGATGCCGAACATGTTTAATAGTTTCTTAGCATCAGTGTGTGTGATCTTGCCACTATTAAACTGATCGTCGGTAAAGATGGTGCGGACACCCGCATTGAAAAATGTTACTGTACCACCAAATTTGGCAGACAGATAGTATGTACCCTTGTCGGTAGTAACTGTTACGTCTGTTACTTTGTGACCAATGTTCAGTTCACGTGAACCGATAACTGCACTAACATCTCCGAACACTAAGGGTCTTTTGGTGTTCGCTGTACCGTCTAGTTTAACTTCGATAAAAGATGCATCCTTCAGAAACGCATCGTGCATTTTCTTTATCATATTAGGGAACTTGAAATCCCCATCTAGACCGGCTTCTTTATACTTGATTAGGTCAGTCACAATCTGACCTTCGAATGCAAACCCTTGTGAGTTTATTCCACCGCCTCCACGAGAACCATTTCCCGCACTAAGTTTGAAACCATATTCGGAACCAAGGGCCGGTAGATTTAAATCAACTGCAACGGATCGTGCAATTTTAAGACCTTTCTCTTTAGGATTTTTAGATAATGCAATGGGATCAGCCATACCAGTTTGCTGAGTGATATAGGCGTAGAGTGTCTTGAGGTTTTCCCTCTTCTCATCGGATAGATGATCTAGGTCATCTACCTCTGCTTGAGATTTTGGAATTATGTCATATGCTTCTGACACATACGATCCGAACTTCAACATGGCGTTATTCCCATAAGTCTTGGTGATTATACCATACTATTTATAAGAATTGCACGCTTGTATTTTCCTCATTGTATTGTGCAATTGTCTCTTTTAATGGTCTTACCCAATTGTCACGGTGTTCGATAAAGACCTGAGGCTCGTGGTTGTCTACCGCAATGATAGTTACCAACTGAGTGATAGGAATACCTGTACGTTCTTCCCACATAATTGAGTATGCAGATTCTTGCATGAAGTACTGTTTGATCATAGAAGGAAACTTCTTCTTACGAGAAGTTTTGAAATCTATGATGCTGAGGGCGCCATCAAACTCAGCAACGCAATCCACCCGACCAGCCACACCAAGGTGATTGGAATAGAGTGGAGCCTCTTGTGCAAATACTGTCCCAATACGATTGTCGAGGATATCACGAACATCATTAAGAGACTGAATAATATCAGGTGTGTATCCATCTTTATAATCCTCTTTGTTATCAATGTACTTTTCGATAATCTCATGAACCTTCGTACCACGAGTTGAAGCAACACGAGATATTCGGTTTGCTTCTTCATCACCAACACGTCTACGCCAAGCGGCAATACCGTCTCGACTTAGGATTGACAGACATGTAGTGATTGAAGGTAGATCAACGCCTTCTGGGGTATGGTACTTACGACCTTCCTCAGTAGTCACTGCTTCCATCTCTGTTAGTTCCACCTGTTTGTGGTCAAATATCTTTCTCATAAAAATTCCCGTATGAATGCGCTTCCCAATAACAAAGTCATTGACGCATTTAAAACAATCAATGCACGATCATTCCATATGATCGATACCCATAACCATAGTATTGTACCAATAGTACCTATGGACAAATCAAAAGCACGCCACTCTGGGCCTGCATTACGAAATACAACAGACGTTAGAATTGCAACAGTAGCCGCCCACTTCAAATACCAATCGAAGTTATCTGGATACCAATTCCTATCGGGTGTATGTTTCGTAAGTTTCATAAATCTAATTCTAGTTGATAACTGTTATCAATCATCTCATTCAGTTTGCGGTCAGCGTACTCAGCCGCATCTTCCAATGCTTGAACAAAACGTTGTGCGTCTACCGCTGTCCGTGATGTAATTATACCACCAAGTAGGGTATGTGCGTAAAGCTCTTTATCAATTAAAGTTTCATATGACTCTTCGATTTCGACAACAGCATCACCTGCTGTTCCAAAGAACACCGTAGTCTGAACTCCATTAGCAGTCAACCATGAACCAGCGTCTATTGTTATATCAGCCATTTCTTAAATTCTCCATTCTTGCCTTGGAGGCTTTCCACTGTTCAAACCCCATAGGTTTACGAGCTTCTCCGAAAGCGAGTTTACGTTGTTTGAATTCCGCCTTCAACACCTTCTTACAATCGGAACCTAAAAATGTACCAACCATTTGAAGTAGAGTTTTACGGAACGACCTTCCGTGGTGCATATACCCAAGACAATGAGTTAACTCATGAATCAAAGTGTATGCATCAAATCCACAGTAACTATCTAGGGTGACGGTATATCCGTTAGTGTGACCAGCAGTACCACGTCCGGATGAACGTGCCTTTTGAATCACCTTCGGAGTCGAAGCAAAGATGCGAGTCACATCCCCGTCGATAGATTGAGACCAGAGTTTCTGCCAAGTCTTAGACTTGTAAATCTTCTTGGCGAACTTCTCCGCCTCTTTGATATCCTTGAATTGAGGAATCGGTTTGAAGGCAGTACCCGACTGCCTTTGCATGGCCCATTCCGCTTCGTAACACTTTGAACGTTCAGAGTCCTTAGTCCCGAAAGAACCTTTGTTCTGAGAAACCTTCTGTTTCTTCAGGTAAGCTTTGTAACCGGACACAAACTCATCATTGAACTTTTCGACTTGAGCACTAGGCATTCTTCAGAATCTCCTCAATGTATTCGTATCTGACCCTCTCTCTATCGATAGAGTCTCCACCACCCCAAGTGTAGTTGTTGACTTCGACCTTCTTGAGGTATTCAAAGATTGCCTTCTCGACAATGGCGACAGTCAAACCTTCGGTAGGATAGATGCCGTCATAGGCGTAGAAAGACAAAATATAATTCCTAAACTCGACAAATGTAGGATTGTTTCTCAATGCGATGCAATTAGTAATCATAACCACTCCTATCTCAAGTACAGTGGGCCAGTCCACTCAACAACATAATCTTCGAACAAGTTCCCTCTAGGGGCGTTAAGAGCGGGAGCATTCCAGCTTGCAGCCTTAAGAATGTCACCTTTCTTGAACTTAGGATTCGCAAGGTTGATAAAACCCCATGCGCTACCACCACTCAAGATTTTGATGTACTTCTTACCGATCTTGTAGTCAAGACCTTCAGCGTACCTTTCTTCCATTTCGGGTCTAAACCCCATTCTTTTGTAATCGGCGATGCACGCTTCAAACAACTTTTTGATTTCGTTTTCCATAATTTACCTCTCTCATCAATTTACTGTACCAGTATAACCTATTCTTGTTATAATGGCAAGCGTTTTTTCAAACTTTTTTAACAAAAACAATACTGAGGAACCTTAAATTCTTCCTCAAACATACCAATTTCATCGAAACCGTACAGGACATAACCGTCCATAGGGTCACCACCTTTCTCGTAAACCACTAAGTCCGCACCAGCTCGGGGACGTTCAGGGATCACACCATTTATGTCAAAGTCAACGTGTTTCATATCAATTCCTTTCTCTCATTTCTCAGACTATATTATAACACAGCCACAGCCCGTTACAAGCGGTTTTTGAAAAAAAGATGAGTTTTTTTAGAATATTTTGTTATAAGGATATAACTGGAACGTCTAAACTTCGCCCCGTGAGGCGAAGCAAGACTGTTTGTTCCTTACGCTGCAGTCGCAAATTCTACTGCCTTGTTGACAGCTTTTTCTTTACGAGTTTGGTTAGAACCGAACCAAGCAGAAGCTAAACGGGTATCCGCAGAACGTCCCATCTTGTGATCGGTCAAGTAGGTAACACTGTTAAGTGCTTGCCACCATGTACCTTCACCGAACTGAGCGCCGGGTTGTGTCTCAAGGAATGAGTACGCAGCCTGACCGTTAGTGGTGAGGTCTTTGAAGTCCTGAACGGTTACTTCTTTTTTACCTTGGTAGGTACGTGGGAAGACTTCGTTGTAGTAGTTGATCAAAGATTCAACGGTGAACTTCTTAGTTGAGAGGAATTCAGCCATCTCTTTGTACTTCGCAAACTTCTCGTGTGCGATGCCAAGGGCTTCTTTTACCTTCTCAGGGTTGAACTCTGAACGGTGGTTCAACTTGCAAGAGTTTGCAACTTGTTGTCCCAACGATAGTGTCAGAGTATTGTTACACACAACACGAATCGGAGTGAATCGAACATCGATTGACTTACCATACATGTGTGGGTTTGAGAACAACAAGTATGAATCAACTTGGTCACCACCAAGGATGTCAAAAGACTCCTTGATCTTCGCAAGTGCCCAGACCATCTGTCCACCTTTTAAAGAACCAGCGGTGTGCATTTCCATGTCACCAGCAGCGCAATACTCTGAGAAGAACTCAAACGCATCTGCGTTCTGAACAGGGTTCCAGTTTGCACCAACTTGAGTCAGAACCTTGTTATCCGAGGATCGGACAAGGGCTTCTACACCTGTTGGAATTTCTTGATCACCTACTCGTGCGTAGGTAGGGATTTTCTCGACAGACCAGTCGAGTCCCGCTTTCTCCATCATTTGTTGTGGATGCAGATCATTTGAGACAGCAACACCCAGACCATGCCAAGGGACAGCTCCGGCGTATGCCATTGTTTCTACTTCATGACTCATAATATATTTCTCCGTAAGTTAAGGCGTTTGGGGAACCTCTCCCCAGACAACATACGTATTATCTCATAATAAGAACAAGTTTGTCAAGCGTTTTCTTCAATTAATTTAAAGTTTTTTTCTACGGACTAGTTCTTTCTTGATCTTTTGTCGTAGTTTAGGGGTGGTACTGGACTTATCCATGGCTTCAACCAACTCCGGAGTAGGAGTAGATTTCATGTACTTGTGCACTATAGAGACCTTTCCGGTCTCCCTATTGCGTATTACATGTGATTGTCCGAATTTTACTGGCATCTTATTATACGAATTTTGCGAGGGTTTCAACAACCTTTACTAGTTTTTGTTTCATCTGAGTAATCTCTGCTTCTTCCCAGATCAGTTCTGTGGTGCGAATATCACCAAGTAGTTCGATGTATTCTTCTTCTGTCAGTTCACCTTCACGTCTAGCATGGACTATATCGATGATGACCTCTCCCAGTCTACTGGCTTCCCAGTCTTCATCTTCGTTATCGATAATCTGTTGAAGAATCCTTTCTTCTTCTGTATATCTAGTCATTAGTCATATCTCCCCATAACCGTTAACGCAATTGCTTCTGATTGTTGCAACAATACACCTTGTTTTAAGGCACAGTATCTTTGCGATACAGTTTCCTTTTCATACATGGGGTCTAGGGTTAAAGACATCTTATCCAATAGGTATTCAATGTCACTAGTACCCTTAGTTTCCACATAAGTACTTAACCAACCATGCTTCTTATAGATGTCATCTATCATGTGTGTGATTAACACCGGATCAAGTTCACAATCTAACCAGATGATTGCCCATCTTAAATCGGTTACACCAGCTGCCTCATTGTCATCCCATTTGGATGGCAACAAACTACAACCAGTAATCATTATTCCCAACAGGGAAGCTGTAATTATACTATAAAATTTTCTCACTGTCAACCTCAATCTGATAATGGATTATCTAAAGCTTTCTGCAATTTCTCGTCTAGTTTTTCTTCTAGTTCTTCTATCTCTTTTCGCAGTTTAGCATATGCTTGATCATAATCATCGGATAACTTATCTCGACGATTCTCAAATCTTTCTTCTGCATTATCTATACTATTCCTAACGTCCACTTCTACGGCCCGTATTTTATCGTCTATACGATCCACGTTCTTTTCAAGAGAAAGTAAATCATCACGAAGACCCGACTTGATATCACGAGTATAGTCAATAGCTTCATCTAGTTTAGTTTCGATAATTGCATTACGGGACTCAATCTGATCCACATCAATGTTTTGAACAACCTCTCTCATGTCCATGTAGTCCTTATAGAACTCAAAACCAGCCCAAGATGCTCCGCCCAATGTAGACAGTGCGGTAAGTAAGATTGCCATCTTACCCCCAGTAAATTTCATTCCCGCAAATTCTACCTCTGCCATTCTTACTCCTCAAATTTTAGTTTACGTAGGTTGACGATCTCTTGTTGCAACCTCATAACTTCTAATCTTTTTTTCTCTAATTCTAATTTGTATAGTGCGTTGCAGTTTAACCTTTCTTTAGGTGCACCGATTGGCACTGTGATCCTTGCGTATACACCAACGTTACGCATAAAGTCATCATTGTAAGGTAATAGTACTCTATTTGGATCGACAAAACTGCCGTTCCCCGTCCTGTATTGATCCCACGGATCGTTTTGATCCATGATACCGACAACACCAAACTCTAAGTTCGTGGATGAACCGATAGCTGCTGAACACTCAACGTCACCCGCTCTCACTCTATCAGACTGAAAACTCTGTGGCGACTGTGGTATTGCCAAGTTCAAAGAACCAGACTGTGCGTTCACCGAGCTCGACCAGAAACTTATTACCAAAACAAATAATAATATTAATCTCATTTTATTTTCGAACATATCCTTGAAGCGATTAAGGCCTTTGTGCCAGAATCTTTCACTAATTTAGATTTTGAACAGATATATGTTACTTTTTCACTGTCCGACTTTCGGACGTAAATGTTAACTGACGCCCTACTCAAATACTTTACTCTTATAATTCTCTGTGCAACCGCAAAGGGGACTGGATTCCAATCACTGTCCCATACGTTTATCTGGTAGTATTCAACATCTGGTCTACCATTCCACAGTTCCATCTCAGTAACCAAAACCGATTCGACATATGATTGAGTTAGTTCTGGATAAGTGGGTGTCCACTCGTGGGCCTTCAGACCCACTGAGCAGAACACCAAACTTAGTATCATAACAAAGCGCATACTATTATATAGCGATACACTCAGCTGTTACCACTGAACGATATTGTCCAGCAGGAAAAGCCTTGTCGTAACCATAATTAGCAGTCGATGCGACCTTAAACCATGTGCTTCCAGCAATAGTCAAGTCGATCTCTGTTATGTTATTGTACTCAATTTTGTTGTTGTCATAAGCAGACATAGCAGCATCAGATACTTCTGATACAGTTACATCACCAACCCAAACCACCACATCATTAAGAGTAGGACTCTCTGTGAATTCATTCGGTCTTGAGATGACAGCCTTGTAGTAATCCGCTTGGATTACGTCATACCTAACGACAGGCGGTACACCACCGTTCGACAGATTAGTTGTCAACGTATTTGGCGTTGGGTTACCATAGACACCTTGAGTGTCTGTTGTTACTACACACTTAGAATCTACAGAGCCCATAATTGGGACTTCGGCAGCTACTGCGTTAGACAACGTAAAAATGCCTAGTAAGGCAAATATATTTTTAAACATTATAGTGCTCCTATGTAAAATGTTTTTTTATTTTTTATACTGTAAATTTACTAACTCTTTATGTAATAACTGTTGAGCGAGATTTTGTCTCCGTAACAATCGATTGTCTGGAAGACTTGCATCTTTCAAAACAACAGTTTCTTCATATTTCGAGTCCGGAAGAACTTCAAAGTAACTAACCGGAATATAATTCTGAGCCATCAATGACGTATGTTTACGTAATGATTCAGAGGCCAACAACGAGTTGTTAACCGTACCCAAAATCGCCTCCAGTCTCATATCTTCTATCTCTTCTTCCGACATCATTTTTTGACGATCTTTATCTTCTTCATCCTCATCACGTGGTTCCCAATCCTTTTCTAGTTCTCTCTGAACCCACTGATCGTTAAGTGGATCATAAAACCCTATCTCCGGAATTACCGGAACAGGTGGGATATAGTCGGGACAAGATGGGTCTGTAGTAACACCAAAACACGTATCGTAAGAATAATTGTACAATACGGTGGCGCCCTCTACCGAACCTTTCCCTTCTACTTCAATCGACCCATCTCCCCAAAACTCTAATGGTATTGTATTGACGGGTACGAGTTTATTGATTGAGTTGCCAGGCAACCCACTCCAGTCATCTGCGTTCCTAAAGATATAACCACCATTGATGGCATCTTCGTTTTGAACATAAACAACCATATCATCTTCTGCATTCTTTACCGTAGTATAACGGTATACGATTCCATTGACAGTCAATCCCGCATTCTGAGGCAGGATATTAGTCATAACCCAATTGAGGCCAAATGCGGCCGCATTGGGTGAAGTTTCGTTTACTTGTTCAGAGTAAGAGTAGGACGAGCAAACTAGCAATGCCAGCGCCGCCCAATAGTGTCTTGTTTTGGTCACTCATCGGCTCCTTTTTCTTATCTTCATCTTCAACGGGTAAATCATCAGTATTTACTGACCATGCAGCTTTAGCTTCCTCACCTATTAGTCCATCAAACGGACAAGGTGTACCAGCATTCATCATAGCGTCAAAAACCCGTGGGTCTTGACACATAAGAGATACTGCTGCAACTTTCATACCCATATCGAATAATGTCTTAGAATTTTTTAATCTTTCACAGTTATCGTCTGTTACTTGTGTGCCTGTTGAGATACCTAGTATCTGAGTTTGGATTGCACCCGCAACACCAAACGTACATAGGTCTGAGTTGGAGGTATTGATCGTAGGAGAGATCGCTGAGGCCGGAGGCGACTTCAACGTAGTAGTAGTATTACCATTAGTGGTAACGGTAGACTCAGTTATGATAGGTTCGATTGCAGGCGTTACGGGTTCATCCGTACCCCCGCCACCATCTTGAGCGTTAGCGTCTTCTGCCAGTAATCCGAAAGAGAACACACAAAGTGCAATCAAGGACAATTTTCTTATTGCGTTATACATATTATACCCATTGAAAATAATTCATATCAAGGGTATTTATACTTGAAGTTATCTCAAAGCGTCAATTAATTGACAGCTAAAATCAGATTCTTTCGGGAACTGAACAGTCCAAATCATCTAGTTCTTTAGTCATACGGTGATACTCTCCACAGACACCTTCGAACTCTTCCCACATTTCTTGGAATCTTAGATTAGTCAATTCTTTTGTTCCAAGCAAAAGGTTTCCTATCTTATCCGCATGTTCAGCTGCGATAGGAAGATTATCAAGGTATCGTAAGATGCTATCGATATCATCGACTACACTCCAAGTCCTCATAATTTTGTCTTCCAGTGCAATGATATTGCCGGTAATGGGATCAATAAATGGTTTGTTCATGACAATTCCTTAGTTGGTGATGCGGTAATGTTTTACCGCTTTTAGTAGTATTTCTGAAAAAGGTGGTGAAGTAGTTCCGCATAGTATCTGTGCGATTCTGTGCCGGGATGTCCATTCTCTGCAATGTCTTGAAACTTTTCTCTTGAAAGTGAGTATAGATCATCTCCGACACCCAAACCCAATCTGGAAGATTTCCTTAATCTACTGAACATATTAGATATCTTGGTAGTGTAATCTTGCCATTCGGGACGATTGGACTTGTATATCATTTTAATATTTTCAAGGTTTCTTTCATGGAAGCCACCCTGAACCAACTTAATACCTTTAGCGTCACATAGGTCTTGGAGGGCCAACATAAACGCCAATCCGTGAATAACATCGGTCTTGTATGTCTGACATAGATTATACCATTGATGCATGGCGCCCCATCGTTTAGACGCTAACCAGTGAATCCTATCAGCAGAGAACTGAGTCATACAGTCACTTCTCTGTACCTTCGATTCATATTCGGTATGATCAAGTTCGTGTGACCCTTCTGCCAATTCATTTCTTTGCCATGCTGACCAAAGGACAACAACGTGAGTAATATCATCATTAGCAGCAAGAGCCTCAATTGTGTCACGGAATATCTTCTCGTTTCCGTTACCACAGGCTGCAATGTTCAGAGGTTTAACGCCCAACTTTTTCGCAAGGTGATATGTGAAGGTTAATTTCTGGTGTGTAGGCGGATCGTTGTAACAGCCGGGAAGTTCATCTCCCCACACAAAACTACATCCACATGTTAATAATTTCATGGTGCTCCTGGCGTCATGTTGTTAAATGTCTCATAAAGCATCTGTGCATAATACGTATGTGTATTTCCACAAGGATGCCCCAGAGGATATAAGAAGCAATCCGGTTTTGATTCAGCAATACTTGACATGTCTCTGCCGTCACCAAAACCAAGTTTACATTCTGGTCTAAGATACTTTATATAGTGCTTTATTTCTTTTACTGCAAAGGGTAGAACATCTTCTTCTTTGAGAACACATTTGACATTATTCCACAGATCATAATGTATGACTCCTTGAATCAACTTAATACCTTTAGCATCACACATGTCTTGCATTATGGTCATGTAGTTTAGATGATGGAGAACTGGAGTTGCCATGGTGTAGGCATGTTTGAACCAATTTATACAGGCCTGTTCATGTTCTTTTTTCTTTTCGTCTGCCCAGTGATCGTTCCAACCTCTTAATCCAAAACGTAAACTTCCCTGATAATGATCTGGGATTAATTGATTCATATTGCATTCTTGGAAAATCCAAACCTGTTCGTCAGTAGGTCTGTGATCCATACTAACAATTTCGGTTCTACCCCAACTAGACCACATGATAACCATATAGTCAACTTGTTTAGAGGTTTTCTGTAAGAAGGTGGTGCCTCTTCTTAGAATTTTTTGATTGGACGCACCGTTAGCCCCTAAGTTTACATAGTCACGGTCTAAGTGTTCTGCTAGTTTATGAGAGAATGTGAGATGATGATGGATAGGCGGCATGGGCCTACCCTTCTCATTGAGTCTTCTAGAGCCAGGCAGTTCATCGCCTTGGGTGAAACTATCACCATTAGTCAGTAGTATTCCCATGTGTCCTATCGTGCTCGAATAACATCAAAAACCCGTAATGAATAATCTTCATTATATCTTTTCGATGATCTTCTGCTGTTCCCTTTTTTCCGTAACGTCCATTGTATTTATCAACATTGCCAGAAAAGAAACCCATACCATGACCACGATCAATGATCACTTCAGACGATTGTAGTCCGCCTTGACCATAGTGTGCACCATAGGTAGAATCGATGTAGTTCTGAAACTCTTCAATAAGTTCACCTTCACGAAATTTATATTCAATTTCTTCCATATCATAATCCAAGTTGTAGTCACTATCAGTGACCGTAAATATTTCTTCACCGGATGCTCGTTGGGATTCCATTGTTTGTTTTCGTTTGATTTCGCCTAGGTGCATCCGATTCATTTCATTCCACTGTTGTGGTGTGATATCATCGATGCTGCCGTTATTTGTTTTCGCCACTGTTCAAGTACCTCACTCTGTTGACTTCATATTCATCAAATCCATATTCAAACTGGTTCTTTAAAGCATGCCAGTCCCTATACCTGCTATTTTCCAAACAGAAGGCCATCTTATCAGAAACACCTATGTCTGTCAAGCCTAAGGTGTCTAGAAGTTTACTTTGTTGTGGTGTGGGTTCTTCAAACACTGCAAGATAGTTTAGAGCGTTCTTACGCAACAACCAGAAATTATTGTGGCCCAATATTTGTTCTACACGTTCTTGGAATGGATGTACCTCAACAAAACCCTTGAAGACGTACTCCGCATTATCCAACTTCTCCAACTTAAACGATAGGGGATAATACTTGGTATCATTATGAGAACGAACAAAGCACACATTCTTCTGTGGACTGTGTACTACCTCATAGTAGTTGTCCGCTATGAACCCTACACTGTCTTCAACATATGATCCTCTTATTGGTTTTACAAAAAGAGTCATACATTTGGATCGGGTCTCACCATACATAATTGCACAATTCAATTGTCTCTCATCACACAGGTCATGAAGTTCTGGTGTGATCACTCCCATAGGGGAAACGAACTCAATTCTCTTTGCTTGTTCAGGCGTAATATTTCTAGTACAAACTTCCAAGGTTTCTAAATTCTTAAAGAAGATAACCTTTCTATCATCCATCTCAAAGACGTTCTGTAAGGCCTTACCTAGACCACCCATTTGCCACATCTCTATCCTATCCCACCAGTTCACAAAGTAGTGTTTTGTTGAACCCATGAAAGAGGCACACGTATATGTGATGAAAGACATGCCATGCAACACATTAAAAGAATGGATACCAATAGTGTCCTTCATGTTAAACAATTTATAGTGACGATGAGCTAGACCCCAACACTCCTTGTGAGTATAATATTGGTACTCAAATCCGTCTTCGAACTGACCATCCGAATAGGTGACCCAAAAAGGATCGTCAGGTAAAACATCTGGATGATGAAACTCAATCGGTTTATTATAGTTTTCAATGTCTACAGTATCGACGTTTATCATTTCAACCTCGACAGTATCCTCGTAGTACTCTTCCTGAACTCCATCCAACATCTTAAGTGTCAAGGAATCCCAAAATCCAAATGATGCGGGCAAGTCTGTCGCAACCATAGGAACCTTTGCTTTCGGGTTCCAAGCCAAATTAGCAGAAAACACTTGTGCACCTAGTTCTGCACACGCCATAACAAGAGCGGTAGTCTTCACATTATTCTTCGAAACACCAAGACCGACCAATTGACCCTTGCGTAGTCCATACTCATTTGACAGGTATGCTTTCCATTTGTCAATAGTATTCCAGAAACGTTCCTTGTCATAAGGTGTTGAATCACCCAACATCTGATTCATGACGTTTCTGAGTTGAAGCTGTTCTCTGTTTTGAATTATGTATCGATCAATAATCATTTTCAATTTCCTCAATTAACATATCACGTAACTGTATTGCATTTTCATCACGGGAATCATTTTTACCATATCCGCAGAATTTATATGCGAGAGTAATACGTTCTCCACCAGCGTAGGCGGCATGCCAAAATATATTTTCAGGTTCTTCTTTTGGCCCAAAGTAATAGTGTCTGCACTGCCAACCTTTGACATCTGGAATAGTGACTACTTCGTCTTTCTCATTATCATAATAAGTAAAGTAACCATCACCATCTGACCAAGTAAAGAGAACTTGATAGGCAGAGGCATCCCAGTTAGTGTGCCATCCAACAAAACCGCCTGGCGGATAATACGACAAAAGGGCACTAGTGTGTGCCCCTATCTCAGCAGCGAATTCAAACTTGACCATGTTCATATATGAAGACCAAACATTCGGGTCTTCACGCACCATCTTTCCAATCGGTTGTGCGAAATGCCTGTCCGGTGGGCCTACCAGTCCACCCTTGAGAGATACGTCTCTAAGGTATTCTTCACTGGTGTAATACTCACCCTTCTCCATGTCCTCAGTAGAACTGTAAGCGTAGTACTTGGGGTTTCTGTAACCCTCTGTAGAGAACATCTCATCTTTGAACTTATCAAGAGTAACAAGAAACGTCTTGTTGCGAATCGTGACTTCGGACATTAGATAATAAGACCGGATACCGCTTGACGATATGAAGAAGCAAAGTCATCACTAGTTGCTACCACATACACATAATTTTTAAACTGAGCGCTGGTAGGATTTTCACGGCCGGTCATACAGACACCACGTGCAAATCCAATCTCGTTTTCGGCCGTTGCAACCAACATACGAGGATCGTTGATCAAAAGAACACCGTCTTTCTCACCATTATATTTACCAACATATTCACCACTCTGTGCTACCACAGATACAATATCATTTTTCTTCATTTCTTATTCCCTTTTTAAAAGACCACTGATCAGTGATATCATTTTTCTCCCAGATAATAGTATCACCGACCTTAAGGTCAAGTGCATCCATCATCTCATCAGAGAATTCTAAACACTGATAGCCGTCACTATCTTCAATTACGTTACACGTATAAATCATCCTGTAAACTTACCCGTTTCAATATCAACACCCGCATCATCTACAAGTCTTTGTTTAGGTTCAGGATCAAATGCCTTCATTACATTCGGGAAGTGCACACCCAATAAATCCCAACAATCTTTAGCAATCAACATATGTTCTTTCTGTGTACCATTAGCCATTCGCAATTGACAGTAGTGAATCCATGATCGAAGTGTACCAGACACATAAAGAGTTGTCTCTGTGTTACCTTCAGGTAGGACTGCACGTGCTTGTTCTTTTGCGATACCATTATCTAGTGCCCACTTATAGACTTGTTTTGACTTATTGATAACTTCAGACTGTTTCATATTCCAGTTTTCGTACAGGCGTTCTTCTTGAGTTTTATTACCACCCTTACCAAAGTCTTCGATATCTAGGTCAACAGAATTCTGTCGGTTCTTGGGGTCTTGCAGTCTTGCAGCCCTCTGAGTAAAGTCTTCACTGACCGCATACCTCTGAGAGAATTCTTGAAATGAAAACGAGCGGTGTCGAATAATTTGTCGAGAAATATCACGAGTCGTTGTAATTTCTATAGTTGCACTAACCATTTCAAAGGGTGACCAGTGTTGTTCACGGATCAAGTATTTCAACAGTTTTGGGGCCGTTTCTTTGTTCGCCTGATTGCCTGGGTTACTAACTCTAGCTGCATACGCAACAAGTTCTTCAGCAGTATGACAATCAGTGATTGCACTGGGTTGACTTAGAGAAATTAATTTAATCTTGCTCATTTTTTATTTCATTTTCCTTTTCTTCGTCGAACCAGCCCTTCTCCATGAAATATTCAAGGGCTTCTTCGACTCCTTCTATTTTGCCTTCTTCTTTTCCAAGATATCTTGCTATATACCATACAGGTACTATAACTAACAAAGAATAGAATAAGTGTTCCCACATTCCAATTGGTTCAGACATTAGATTTTAAATCCTCTGAATTTATTTTCCATGTTCAATCTCTCACCAGAGGCAGAGTTATCAAACGCTGGGCCATTGTCCTCTTCTTCCTGTTCAGAAGATTGATCACAATCGTATAACCGCATCTTACTACGATCCACACCAAGTACGAAACGTGCATTGTATGTAGGATCATTATATCGGTTCTTAAGTTGTTTAACCAACATCTTACCTTGTGCTTGTAATTCTTGATTTGATATCAAGGCAAACATAAAGTCAGCAGTTGCGGGAAGTCCGAATGATTCGGAAGTATCTTCCAGACCGACATCATCATTAGAGTAACCAGAACGTGTTGTCTGCGTGGCAGATACGATTGGTAGATCGAACTCCACAGCAAGTCCACGTAACTCTTCTGCAATACTCTTGATGTAAGTGTACGAGTTAATTGCACCACCCATAGACTTCATACGTGAAGAGGCACAGATGTTTAGATAGTCAATGTAGATGATATCAGGAACAAAGTTCTTTTTCAGTTTCAGTTCATTGAGAAGGGCACGGAAATGACTGGCGTTCGCTTGTCCTGTAGGATACTCCTTGACAATTAACTTGCCTTGAGTTTTACGGGATATCTCACCCACCCTATCACGGAACATATCCAGAGAGAGGTTCTCAAGTTGATCTATTGGAACATTCAATAGATTAGCATCGATACGTTCAGCAATGCGTTCCTCAGCCATTTCCATAGTGACATATAATACATTCTTACCTTGGGAAAGGTTAGCTCCAGCACAGTGGCACATAAAAAGGGATTTACCTACACCCGTACCCGCAAGGGCAATGTTCAGGGTCTTGTTAGGCATTCCACCCTTAGTGATGGAGTTGAAGTATTCTAGATCAAACGGTAGTCGTTCTTCCTTCTCATGATAGAAGTTGTAACGAGAGTCTACGTTCTCTAGATAGTCATGACCAATGTTGGTATCAAAGGTAACCGCCAATGCCTTGGTCAGAACATCGGGGATAGAACCCTTGGAGAGGGTCTTGTGTTTACCTTCAATAATGTTGATTGATTCCATGACAGCATTGAATACGGCCCGATCTTGGCACCATGATTCAGTACGGTCAACTAACCAATCTAAATTAGTGTTTTCTTCTTTCTGAAATAAGTTAGGTAGTATCTCCATTGCATGACGGTACTGTTCATCCGACATACGATCACCTTCATCAATCTCAATCTTGAAGGCTTCCATCGTAGGAAGTTTGTTGTACTTGGCAATGAACTTGGTAAACTCTTTGAATAGAGATCGATACACACCATCAAAATAATCTGGTTGTACGAATGCAGCTACTTTACGAGCATACTGATCATTTGTTACTAGGTTTTTGAGTACGGTTTGTTCTAAATTAATTTCCACTAGTTCTCTCTTTTGCGACAAGCCAACCTTCAGCATGAGCAGTCTCTAAAATATCTTCTAGAATATCTGCAGCATGTTCCTGAAGGTCAGTGTCTTCAGTTGTTATGTCAGGGTCAGGGGTATATACTATCACAAAATTGAACGTAAGGCAATCCCTTTTTCCATCAAACGCAACATTACCATAACGAATAACAGTTTCCACAAAATCTCCACGTAGGATGCGAACATCCCACGCTTGATCATTTGGAGAGTCTTCTACGGGGATAAGATCATAATCCAACCCCACACAAACTTTGTCTACATTAAGCTTCGGCATACTCAGCAATCTCATCCATGTCTACTTGAGTAGGAAGACCAATCTGGTATTGCTTTTTCAGGAACTCAGCGAAGTCGGTGAATTCAAAGATTGGTGTCCAGAATTCTTCTTTGAGAGTTTCTGCTAACCGTACTTTCGGTTCAGAGACCTCTCCGCTTTCCCTATCAACACGAGCATACCAACCATTGGAAGGTTTAATACAATAACCACCAGCAAGAGCAGCGTCCAACAAACCACTAAAACGCTCCACGCCACCATCCCAAGAAACAGAGATAGGGATTTTACTTTTCTCTTTAACATATCGAGACTTTTCAACATTAATGATGAAATCATATCCAGTAACCTCCGTACCAGTTTTATTCTGTCTGCGTCCAAGAATCCAGATGTTGTCTGCACTGTAGTAAATACCAGTACCACCACCTACGACATCTTTCGGAAACAAACCAATTTCTTTATATGTATGGTTTACGGCCAACAAAGGAATATTTTTCATTGCAAGGTATGGAGTTGTCATACGGAACAGACCTTTCAGTGCCTTCGCACGTGACATGTCTGCAACAGACTTCTCGTTGATTGCATCTTCAAGTTCTTTCTTAGATGCGAGGTTACCAATAGAATCAATAACCACAATAACATTGTCAGTTCTTTCCATAGATTCAAGTTGACTGATTAGGTCAAACTTAAGTTCTTCTACGTTTGTGATAGGAGTATGTAGAACCCGACTAGTGTCAATTCCAAACTGTGTGAAATAAGACTGGGGTGAACCAAACTCACTATCGTAAAATAGCATGACCGCATCTTTTTTCTCCCGTAGATAAGCACCCGCCATCAATAGGGCGAATGACGTTTTAAAGTGTTTACTAGGGCCTGCTAGTACAGTCAGGCCAGGCGTAACACCACCATCGATTGATCCCGACAATGCCACATTAACCATTGGCACATCGGTGGTCACCATATCTTTTTCAGTAAAGAATTTACTCTCCGACAGTACTTCCGTTGCCTTGATCTTTGAGTTCTTCCTCAGTTTGTCCATCACGCTCATTATCATCTCCAAATGTAATATTATTAACTTTCTCTCTTTCATCCAACTCGTAGTGTCTACGATATCCAGAATTGATATCTAGAACTTTCTCTAACAAGTCAAACGAAATAGTCTCACCAGCTTCATTCTTAAACTCAGAGAATTTAAGAAAAGCCATTGTGTCTTTAGGTAGACACGCACCACCAAACCCACGCTTCCTGTCATAGCCAGGCACACGAGTGTGTCCAATACCTACACGAGGGTCATTACCCATTACACGTGTAATAATATTGTAACTACAACCAAACGCATTCACCAGATCAAAGAACTGGTTGAAAAACGTTACCTTGGTCGAAAGGTATGAATTGATTCCGTACTTCACAAAGGATGCCTCTGCGGCTGACATACGGTAATATTGATCCGACTTACACAAACTGAAGATATCATAAATCTCTGTCAGTTCACCAGTGGCGTTTGGTGCACCACCCAATACATGGAACTCCGCATTCACGAATTGTTCCTCTGCGTTCTTCTCTGTGAGGAACTCAGGATTGTATACGAGTCTTTCCACACCATCTTCAAACATAGAGTTGTATAGTCTATCGATGATGTCTGGTGTGATTGTTGATTTAATAACAACCAACGCTTCGGTGTGTTCTATTAGTTTGAGTACCGCATCTTCTACAATAGACGCATCAACAAATCCAGATTCAGGATTCATTGGTGTTGGTGCACATACAAAAACACACATAGGACTGAACTCAACCATTGAGTCAATGTCCGTATCATACTTCGGGTCAACAATATGTAAGTCAACTAAAGGATGACAGAATGCATACTCTACTGCACGACCAACAAAACCATGCCCTACAATACCCAAACGAAATGGGTTTGTTGGACTGATCGGTTTCTGTTTGTCCGCTGTTGTCAAACCATCGGTGTCGGTTAACCCCTTCGGTTTATATTGATCAAAATCATCTGCCATTTGTAACATCTCCTATTTTCGGTATCCATTCGGCATACCATTGATAAAAATTAGTAACACCGTGTTCTATTGACACCTTCGGTTTGTACCCGAATGCCTGAAGCTTTTCGGTGTTACTCCAAGTCTCTGTTGTATCAGCTGGGTGTTTAGGCACCATATTCATTATAGCTTTCTTGCCACAATTCTGTTCTATTGAATTAATAAAGTCCAATAGATTTACCTGTTCACCCCGTCCGATATTGAATATTTCATTTGATTCAATTTTACCAGAGTCAAAGTTCTCCAACACAATCTCAATACCATCTAGGATATCTTCGATGTATGTGAAGTCTCGCTTCATATCCCCATAATTATACACGTCAATTGGTTCTCCGGCAAGTATTTTTTTCGTAAATTGAAAAAGAGCCATGTCCGGTCTGCCCCAAGGGCCGTATACAGTGAAGAATCTTAACCCAACATTTTCAATTCCGGATATCTTGAATTGACATTCATTTACATACTTGGTATAAGCATAAGCGTTGAGTTGGTGTGCCTGTACATTATCTTCTTTCCATCCGTCTTCAGTGATAGGTGTACCACCATACACAGAACTAGTAGAGGCGTAAATTACTTTGGGTCTATCTTCGGGTTTCAACTGATTAATAAAATCGATCATACACTGAGTACCGTTGATATTGTTAGAGTGGTACTCACCCTCTTTACCAAAAGAATCCCTTACACCCGCATGAGCGGCTAGGTGAATTATATAATCAAACCCATACTTGGTATCATCCGCTCTTCTATCGGGGTCTGCGATTGCTTGGTCTGAGTTAGTGAACACGTGATCCCACAGAGAATTACTTCTGATATCAATCTCTGTCCAAGTTGGTAGTTTGAAATAATCTCTTCGTCTGACTTTAAGTCTATTTTTGTAAAGATGGTTGTTGAAGTTGTCAATCATAATAACATCATGATTTGCCATAAGGCGATTGTGAAGTTGTGATCCAATAAACCCCGCTCCACCAGTTACTAATATTCTTTTTCTATCCATTATCCATTCCTATAAATGTATTCTAACGCTCTATCAGCCTCAACTGTAAGAGGTCTGTTCTCATACCAATTACCCGTGGAACTATCAAACTGTTTACACATGTTAGCAATCTGTGTTGCTGTGATCGGGTATCCACTTTCCACTGCTCTGCCTGCTATAGCGACCATGATCTGATACATCTTGTGATACCAACCCGTACCAGTTATTTGTATATATTCTGCCGCCAAAGATTTAGGCCAGAAGGGACAGTCGGAGTATCCAACCCAATTATAATTGATGTTTGTGAGTTGACTCTTTCGGTGTTCAATGACTGCCTTTTGTAATTCTGGTGGTAATCTATCTAGGAAAGAATTACCTGTCTTCTCCACGTAGGGATTTTTTGCCATTAGTTCCGATACGTTAAGAGCATTACCGCCATCATGGTTAAAGATAAAGTTGTTGGAATTAGGATATAAAGCTGGTACATAATACATTCTCGCAAGGTCTTTAGTCTGCGGGTCTCCAATCTCTCCAAGTTCTGTATTAAGGGAGTGCCAGAATGCTTTGATATTATCTCGTGCGATAGGTTCATCAGTTCTGAATACAATACGGAACTTAGCCATATCGTCCCTAGAACTAGCAGTACTATACACAACAAAATCCAACCCATGAAACTGATCAATTAGGGTCTCCTTTAAAAGTGATATGTCGTTAGGATATGCATGGTCATCCACATCAACAGCACACCAAGAACCCCAATGCAAAGTAGATCGATTACTACGAGTCGAACCGTCTTCGAAAACAGCAGGAGTAATAAGAGGACTAGAATTATTTCCACCTTTCTCACCTTTTTGTTTAGACAAACCATATAACAAACTTACAAACTTGTCCCATGTATCTAGAGAGACACGCTTGTGAGTTTTGTTATCAAACTGGTTTTTAAATATAGTTAATTCATACATGGGGTGTATCATATCATACATCTAGTGTGCCTGTCAAGTACTTATGCATACGCATTACAATGTCGGGGTCTTCCTTAAGATTACTTACTCCGGTGTTACACAAATGACACAACCAGCCTCTAAATTCTCCGGACTCATGATCATGATCCAAACACCAAGAAGTTCTGACATAACCACGTTCAACCTGAGACTGTATAGTGTCACCACATACCGGACAACTATAATCGTCGGGTGGAGAACTGTGTTGTCGTTTTAAAAACGAGAGTTGCTTGGTATGTCTTGACTTGCAAGACTTACACTTACTCCGGACATAGGTAGTGTCCATTGCAAACTCAGTGAGTGCCTTTACTTCTCTACACTCACTACACGTTCTTGTCTCCACCCATTCATCACCCCAAAGTGTGTTCATGCAAAGAAGTCATCCAAGTTGGCCTTGGGTTCTGCACTCCAACCTACCGCATCAAGGATAGGCGTTAACGGGTCAAGGAAAGTCTTATCAAACATCTTGTCGTAGTCTACGTATTCACCCAGACCCAGTTCCTTCGGTAGATTCAGGGGAAACGCAATGACGTTTTCTGATAGACGGTTGGGCATCTTCAGGTAGACAAACTTGATCTTCTCACCATTCTGCACCAATACGTAACGTCTTTCCAGTGCATTCTTCTTGATCGCATTGTTGTAAACAATCGCACCACGAACATGAATCGGTGTACCCTTCTTATAGACGGTGTATCGATCAACCCACTTGATTACGTCCGACACGCCACGTGGAAATGAGATATCCTCGACGGGTAGTCTGCGGAAGTCAGTACGGAACTCACGAATAAACTGTTGAGTATCATCCTCGCTTTTCTCCACGATCACACGGAAGATTTCTTGGAACTTGTCACGAACGATCTGTGGTGTGGATGACTTGATCGCTTCGATACCCATCATCTTGAGTTTGGGTTTTGCGTACTGGACACCCTCATTATTGTGGACATTCAAGATGTATCGTTTCTTCGCCATCCAGATACCACGGTCTGCGATTACCTCACGTCCCATCTCCATACGATTGGTGTAAGCACAAGTCATGTCCGCAAGTTGTTGGTACGCCTTGTCAAGTACAGGTTCGAAATGTTCAGAACAAATCTTGTCCAGAAACTTTACAGGATTCTTGGGAGAAAAATGATCAACGAGATTCCCCATCCTAATATAAACAGAATCGGTGTCAATTGCCACAACATAGTCTTCGTCTGTGTTGAGAAGTTTTTGCATCTCATTGTTAACGGCCCTCTCCGCCCACTTGATTGCGAGTTGTCCCGCAAGAGTAATAGACTCTGCAACACGTTGGTCAAAGTATCGAAACCATCGATTACCCAACGCACCGTAGAGTGAGTTCATTAGAATCTTGATCGCCATCTGTTGGTTATTCAGGGCGGTGATCTTGTTGTCCAGTTCCTTGGTGTCACCGGATTGTTGTTCTTGTTGCAAGCGCAACATCTCTTTCTTGATGATTTTACGTTCATCATAGTACTGTCGAATCACACTAGGAATCACACCCTCTTTCTCGTGCGAGAATTTGATTCCGGTAGGTGCGACAGAGAAACCACTGTTCTCTACATTCACACTACCATCCAAGTACCCGTCAACACTTATATCGTTGTAGAACCCATCTAGGACGGTCTCAGGGGACATATTGTACTGTACAATGATGTTTGGGTACAGACTGTTCAAGTCGAATGATGTAACCCAATCATGGGAACCTACTTGAGGTTCCTTGACGTAACCGCCAGGATATGAGGTCTTAGGTTTCTCTACCCTCGGTGGTGGACATATCTTACGTTCATTCAGGATACGATAGATGATTGTGTCCCAGATGTTTGTGGTTCCAAGTGTGTCGTTGTAGTTCACACCACCACGATAGGCCATGGTCAACACGAGAGATATCAGGTCGAGTTTCTCATCCAGTTTCTCTACGAGTTGTACGTCCTTGATATTGTAGTCGATGAACTTTTGGAAGTCAGACTTGTACAGGGTGTACAGTGAACCATGTTCCTCGTAGGAAAGTTTACCTTCACCCAATACCACGTGACCAATATGATCCAGTCGGTAGGACTCTTGTTGACCCAAGGTGTTGTACGTAAACTTCCGGAAGATTTCTAGGTAGTCGAGTTGTTCGATGCCTTCCAGTTTGTATTCTTGTTGTTTCTTGCCGTTAATGGTGGCGTTACCTTCACGTATCAGACCCCACGGTGATAGTTTCTTGGCCATGTCTGCACCGATAGTCTTACTGATACGGTTGACCAAGTACGGGATATCGAAGAACCTCGTGTTCCATCCGGTCACAATGTCAGGTTGATTGCGAGACCAGTGATCAACAAACTTCATCAACAGTGATGCTTCGGATTCACACTTCTCGTAGATGGTGTCTTCACGTGGTTCATAGTCGTACAGACCCCAGACCCGATACGGGCCGTTGGGTGACTTGAGACTGATAGAGATTACTGGATGGTCTGCCTTGTCAGGTACAGGGAACCCCTCATCGGATGCCACCTCAATGTCAATGGTGCAGACATCCACCCACTCACGTTTGAATTGAATAGGAGTTGGGAACATCTCCGCAATGAACTGAGACACAAAGTTGTTCATGCCGTAGATTTTGAAGTTGGGGATATCGTCGTATCGCTTCTGGAACTCAGTCGCCTCTTTCATGGAGTCAAACTTCATAGGTTCTACGGACACACCATCGATGCCCTTCCACTCCGAAATGTTTTTGTCGGACTGGACAAACAACGTAGGTTTGTAGGGAATTTTGGTTTGGATTTTCTTGCCGTTCTCGGCATATCCACGGAAGAGGATATTGTTACCGTAACGAACAACAGAAGTGTAAAACATTGGTTGATTCATATATGCGCCTTTTTCAGTATCCGTGTATTATACATGGATCAGAACGGGTTGTCAAGTTAAAATTTTGAAGTTGCGAGATCGTGTCCAAGGTTCCTTAATGTATTTTTCTGGGTATCCATGATGGTCTTGAGTGACCGCCAACTCTTTAGATACTACTTGAGTAGTTGGGTTCTTGACGGAGTCATCCGGATTTGGGTCGGGATAATTGTAGGCCGTGAAGATATCTCTCCCAAAATAAAGAGTACTACAATTGGCATAAGGATGAATGCAGATATTTTCTTTTCCAAAGTAATCACGTTTGCTCAGGTAGTGTGTTATGTAATTTTTAAAAAGTCTTTCCATGATACCGTATGGGCCACCGTTGATCCAGAATGCTTGTTCTGATAACAACTGATACATCCACTTAGCACAATGTGGAGATAACTGATAACATCCCATAAACAAACCTATGTTTGCGTAGTCAATGTTCTTATCAACAATATACTTTAGTAGCTTACGAAATTCATTTGAATGATGTGAACCTTCCCAAAGATACGAGTCATGTTCCATAACCAAGAATCTTTCTTCCGACTCTCCCTGTTGTCTCATCAACTCCCAGTGAGAACACATACCAGCTTTCTCTGTTGGGGAATGATCGTCGGGTTGACTACCTGCCAAATCGACTTTTGCCAAAGAAGGTAACCAATTATACCTCGCACTTATTTGTGTGAATTCAGGATGGTCGGGTGTTATCGCATCGAAGGTTTCAAACTCAATAGTCTCATCATCTATTAATCGTTGAAAAGACAGTCTAGAAATTTCTGCATACGACTCTGAACGATCATCATCTTTTATAACAATTTGTTTTACTTTCATATCACACACTAATATGGGGGTGGCGAACCACCCCCAATAGGTAGTTTAGAGTAATGGTAAGAATGCGAACCACACACATGTTGCAAACATGCCCGTGACTACAAACTCACCAACCCGTTCAAATAGGTCAGTTTTCATGATCTTCTCCTCGTTAGATTTATAAAATATCGATCTTACGAGGTCTCTTCTCTTCCGGAAGTTCAAACTTCAACTGAACGGACAGAATTCCATCCTTGAGAGAAGCACCGTCAACATAGACGTACTCTGACAGTCGGAACACCCTCTTGAACTTCTTCTGCGAGATACCTTTATGAATGTACGTAACATCATCTCCATCTTCCCCAGACTTTGATTTTTCACCTTTTACAGTGAGAGTACGTTCATCCTGTTCGATCTCCAGATCGTCCAGAGTAAATCCAGCTACTGCGATTTCGATTTGATAATCGTCCTCAGTAACCTTCACAACATTGTGTGGAGGATATGTATCAGTGGCGTGTTTGGCAACCCAATCAAGTTCTTGAAACAGGTGGTCAAAACCCACAAACGAAGAGCGTGGAAATAGTGTATTAGCTTTAAGATTAGTCATTTGTTTTCTCCTTTTTTAAAGCAAGATTAAATATGAACCGGAACCATTCCGCATTCACGTTACTATATATACTAAATAGTATTGCAAACTATAACACATTTAAGGATTATTTGGCAATGACTGATTATAAATTTGATCAAGACACAGCACCTAGTAACGGTGATGTATTGACGTGGAATGCAACTGCAAATCGCATTAAGTGGACTTCTCTTCCTTCCGACTCGACACTGGCATCTACCATTATAAAAATTCCAAATGGTGCGGGGGAGGGTGGAACTCCGGTAATATATAGTACCCCAGCTGGTTCTTATATTGGTGGCCACGGCACCTTGTCTGGTGGTGGATTATCTACTGTTACTATGGCTGAAGGTGTGATTTATGGCCCTACCAGCGGCGCTGATATTTCAATAAGCGGAACAGAAGGCGAATACTTTATTCTGTCTAAACCCGTCTAGAAATAGACTGAAGGGTCTGGGTCTCCCTCAACACCGAAACTAAATGTCGCACGTGATATACGTGGGAATATTTGGTGGTGTGTGCCACGTGGTAGGTAAACATAATCGCCGGGATGGAAGTCGAATTCTTCGTTGTTATTCACTCCCTCAACACGTATACCGATAGTAGAGATTACCTGTACCAAGAAAACATCCATACTGTCTTTATGCCATGGGTAACTATCAGATTCTTGGCCAAACCCAGTAAATGCAATGTTGGTTATGCTTCTTTTGTTACCATGCAGTGAAAAGAAGTCTTCAATCTGTTCTTGAATTTCTTTCGCAAAATCAGGTGCGGAAGGTCTGCCATGAAAGACATTGAGTCCGATCCTAAACTTACTTGAGTTAGAGTCAACCTTTTCTAGTGGATGAGTATCCAACATATCCATATGTCGGTTCCAGTCGTAATTCTCAACAACGTCCTTTGGTAAACTACCAAAGAAAGGCGTCTTGGAGGCTACATTGTCTTCTTGTCCTTCAAATAGTTTTGGTATCATGAAAATCTCTTTTGTAGCCATTTAAACAGAGCGTATATACTCAATCCATAAAAGGCCAACACACTCATAGGTAAAGCGATATAGGCAAGTTCCCACGGACTTAGGAACAATACCTGCCATGTAAAATCTGCGATTGCCTGTCCGTCACCGGATAACTCAGGCACAACATCTACGTTTTCGGAAAATTCTTGTTGAAGGTCTAATTCATATTCACGTATGAATAGACTCCACTCCTGTTCGGAAAAGCATATATGGTTTTCTTTACACCACTCCTTTTCCACCACGGTTACTTGTTTCCGATATTATATTTTGGACAAAGTTCCCATTGATCCTTATCCTTAAATCCAATAATTTTAATTTGACGCATAGGCGCACAGTCTTCTGCAACTTCCTTGTTATGGATTTCTACCAGACCCCAGTCTGCTAATAGAGTTGCGATAGTGTTGCGTCTTTGTACATCCGATAATTCTAAGTTAGACTTCTTACCGTCCAACATGAATAGTTCTTTGAAGTGTACAATGAAGTATCTTCCTTGTTTATGCAAGATATGACAAGATTGAAATAACTTGTTCTCTTTACGAGAAGCTACTCCGATTCTTGTTAGGGTTTCTCTCACTTTCAAAAAATCATCTGGTTCTGCCAGAATGACTTCCAACATCTTTGCCGGATTCCATTCAACAATATTATTTTCTTCCACCTTTATTCACCTTATTTTTTATAAATTCAATTTGTTCGGAAGATAGTAGAGATACCACTTGGCGGGCTTTTTCATTGCTATAGCCATAATACTCTTTTATCACTTCCACGTTCTTTTCAACATCAGGTTTTACCCATTTGGAGAAACGTTTCCGTTTCCTAATGATATTTATAAAAAAATCATATTGTAGACGGTTGTCTATATAGTGGTGAATATTCATGGCATTCGCCAATGAAACTGTGTCTTGGAAGTAAGATAGGGTACGATTTACCACAAAGGGTACGTACTGTTTTTCTTCGTCTGTTCCTTCCATGAGGTTTTTCTTGTTAGTGTTGATACTATTCAAGAAATCAAATGGACTAATTTTCTGTCCAGCCATAATCATAATCCTCTTCATAAATACGCATTATACGCTTTTTTTGTCCGCCTGTCAATTGTTCGACACTTGGATAGTTTGTGTAACTACTTTTGTTACGTACCTTGGTCAGAGACTCAGTACCAGTGTATTCGTTGTGGTACTTCAGGAAGACCAATATATCCCCAAACCTATTCATTGGGTATATCTGGTGATACTGTCCTCTATTGCCTAGGTAGTGAGTTTGAGTAAAGAAGTGTGAGTTCTGTATCTCCCCATTCCACACACCATTTATAACATCGTCAATGTTTTTTGGGAGTCTCTGTACGTCCGACAACTTGTGTAATTCATACAGTTCATTTTCGTTTAAATCATCCTTTCCGGTAATATCTCTTTGTCGGTTATATTCGTCCTTTAGATACTCACAGGCGGATAAGAACCTCTTTATCGGATCACGTGAAACAGTGACCCTGTAACTATTCCTTCGAAAAGGCAAGTCCGGTTGGTAACCATACTTTTCAATTTCTTCCATACGGTGAACTTTAGTGGCGTATTGACGGTCACGCAATGTCTGACCAAGATTTGCACCGTCCACAAGAACCTTAAACATCTTCAGACTAGAGATACCGTTCTTAGGACACAGACGCACATCAATGTTGTTCTTAAAATAAAGAACGTTCTCTGTAGGCCACATAATACCACGCAGTCTTTTTCTAAGAATCTTGCGTAGTTCCTCTTGATAAATTTTATCTATCTGGGACATGGATAACTTCTATGCCACATTTCTCAAGAAAAGAAATACCAGCATCACCTTTGTGATATGTGTTGTTATAGAAAACCCTTGATATGCCAGATTGATGTATGAGTTTAGCGCAATCCATACATGGTGCCATAGTCACGTATAGACTAGAACCTTCGGACGATTCTCCAGACCTAGCAACCTTAGCGATTGCATTTGTCTCTGCATGTAAAACTTCAGGTTTAGTTTTGAGTTTCACATAGATCGGATCAACAGTTTTTTCGTGTTGGGCCCAGATAGGCCAGTCTTCATCTTCACAGTTATTATCCCAACCAGAGGGCATACCATTGTATCCAATGGAGATGATCCGGTTATCCTTTACAATAACACATCCAACTTTTGCTCTGCGACCATGTGAAAGATTGGCATACACATGAGCTGCATCCATGTGAGCATAGTCCCACTTAGTCAATGATTCCATCTTTCTTCACCCCAAAACGAATGACGTTGTACCAAAGCCTTTCGTGATAATAATATAATACAAACTTAATTACCATATCCGCAATGAATACAGCTCCGATTGCTTTTGCAGGCATTCCAAATGCCCATGCGATTAATGCTGTTGTTGTTGAAGCAATAATTCTCCAAGTAACAGCCTTCATCAAATGTCTTTTCTTACTAATCAATATCTAACGCTTCCTTAATTTTTGGCGGGAAGTATGCATCGGGTTTCATGACCTTTCCGGTATCAGGATTTTTCATCAACTGTCCATCCTGTACTTTACTCATGTTGGATTCCCATACGGCATCCCACACTTTATAGAAGTCAATACCTAGTGTACTACTTAGTCCCATGATAACCCACACCATATCAGCAATACCGTCAGCAACTCCTACAACATCTTTATCTGCGAACGCTTCCTTGGTTTCTAGGAACTCTTCTTCAACCAAGTCCATATACAATTTTGATTGATCTTCATCAAACATGATTGTAGGATCGTCCGGTATAACATACCTCAATGGTTGATCCGCAGCCACCATAAAGATGTCAACATCTTCTTGAGGTGAGAACCCTTTACTTTGTTGTTTATCTGTCATAACATATCCTTGTCTAGTTACCAGTTCCTCAAAACATTTGCCATAATCATCATAGCACACAGTAGGTTGATACCGACAATAAATGTGCGGATAGTGGCCACGATGTTATCGTTTGCGGGATCGTATCCGTCTTGTTCTGAATATGATCCCAGTGCATGTTTCCATATAGTCCAAAGTTTATTCATTTAGTGTTCTCTTGATGCCTCCGTTTTCCCGACCTTTCTGAATCTCTTATTATACTTTCTTTTGATACTCTTGGCAACCCCACTTCGTGCTAGGTAACAATACATTTGTCTACCATAACCAAATGCATCGTATTCATCACCATCGTTCGTTGGTATTTTTGGGTTCTTCTTAGCCATAAACAATCTCCGAAAGTATTTACAACAACCTCAGTCTTAACTCTTCTTTCATACAAGCACGTCTGATAGGACATACACCACCCATCTCAATAACTGATTGAAGGTGTTCCGTTTCCATCTCTGCAATAGTCTTGTACTGCAATGGTTGTTTACCATCTTTGCCGTATGTTCCCCACGTGAGTACCTCACTTTGTACCTTATGGGGTTCATTGTCATACAGACACATATCAATTTGGTCTGCATGAAAAGACCGTCTTACATAATCAAGACCACCATCGACCATATAGGTCTTACCAGACAGAGCGTCTACATGGGTCACATAGTCGTGTCGAGTTTTAGATTCTATTATAGTACCGTCAGGCGTTTGTAACGCATTACGAATAAGTCTTGGGAATTCCCTTGGAACCATTATTTAATCTCCACGTTTGCCATGACCTCAGTCATGCAAGCTACTAGGTTAAGTTCATGGTCAGCAACAAACGCATTCTTGTATTGATAATCAGCGAGGATCAACACGAGTTGTGGAATTGATTGTGGTTGTACATGGTCTTGCATTACGTCATAGATGCCACGGAATACCGTTGCTGGTTCTACGTCCATGTTGTTGACCACCCAACTACGCATCTTCTTGAAGTCCTTGTCTTTGAGAGACTTGAAAAGAACATTGTAGTTATCATTTGCGTCATTCAAGATAACGCCGGTTTCTAATTGACCACCAATGGAGTGACGTTGTAACTCATTGAGTACACGCCTCCAGTCAGGTGAGTAACGCATGATTAGCTGTGCGAGTGTATCCTTGTTATAATTCACCCCCTCGGCAACAAGGATACTACTCGCACGCTCCATGAATTGTGCACACAAACCTGCCTGCACTTTCTTGTTAAAGTTAAACTCATAATTAGAACAACGAGAATGTAGTGGTTCAATCACACGATTCTTGAAGTTACAAGTTAAAATGAATCGACAGTTCTGAGAGAACTCTTCGATAAACCCACGCAAGGCGGGTTGAGTTGATTGGGGATTAAGGTAGTCCGCTTCGTCTAGAATGACTACTTTGTAGCCCCCTGAGAGAGAGATAGACGAAGCGAACTGTTTGATCTTGCCACGTAACGTGTCGATGTTACCCTCTTCAGACCCATTAATGACAATGTAGTCAAGTCCAAGGGTGTCACAGATCGCACGAGCGACTGTTGTTTTACCAGTACCAGCAGTACCAGAAAAAAGCATGTTAGGAATCTCACCGCCATTTACAATCTTTCGAAAGGTGTCTTTCAGTGTATCGGGGAGAATTGTATCCTCGACAGTGCGAGGGCGATACTTCTCGACCCATAAAAATTCATCACGCATAATATAAACTCCATCATTTAATTTTTGATTTTTCAGTTAGGTATCTTACCACATATATACGGGTGAAGGCAATACAAAAGAATCCGATAGTAGAAATTGTTGCAAACTTTACTGGATCGGTGATACCCCATTCATGTATAAAAAGCCAAGCAAAGAAGATACTCACGGGGTAGTTTATTACTGTCCCCATGAATACATGTATCGACGTTTCCTTGGCAATTGCCTTATCCCAGAACTCCACTCTATAGAAGTTTTGAGATGATCTCTGCCTTTTTCATACGAGCAGATACTAGAACGTCTTTGGATTCTGCGAGGGCAATCAATTCCTTCTTGGTCATTCCGTTAAGGTCATGAGCTTCCTCAATCTCGTCACGAACTTTATCCATTTCGGTTTTGATAACACCAGCGTCATCCATAACGGTAATGCTAGGTGTCTTATTCATAAGATACACAGCACCAACCAAAGCGACTAGTAAACCTAGTCCGATCAATAGTTCTAATTCCATAATTTCCTCCAACGGTTATTTAGAATTACGATCAACATAAAAAATATGTCGATCAATTTTGGTAACCATCTCAAAAGATGGCGCCCAATACGGTGTTACATAATCCGCATGATAGTACAAACTACCCTCAGTTATGTCCACAGTATCTAGGTACAGAATATCTGTAACTAAATCTAGTATAGAATGGTAAGTACGAACATCAACGGGAATGTCACTCTTCCCATCACACCACCAACTAAAGTGGCATTGGTTCAATACAGGTACTACATTACCCTTCCAGTTAATTCTCGTTTTTCCGTGTTGTATCACTTCACATATAGTGTTGGGATACTGAGTACTCTTAACACGATTCATTACTACTTGAGCTACTGCAACTTGACCAGCTACACTTTCACTACGAGCTTCGTAGTATGAGTTTAGTGCAAGACATTCAATATCTCTTTCTGAGTATAAGAGTTTTTCTTGTAACGGTTCTGGTGGGCCTACTAATTCAATTTCAATCGGGACTACAACAGGATCAGGTTCTACAGTTTCTTGTTTTGGATACAAGAAGAGTCCCATGAGAAGACCAAAGGATAAGACGATCCCTACCCATAATTGCCAACATACTTGAACCCTCATGATGCCTCATCAAACTTATAGTATGAAACGATCTCGTCCATCTGTTCGAATGTAATGAGACGTTGATTAGAACAACCATCTTCGGTCTGAGACCAAGAACGCTCACCATAAGGCGTAGCTTCCATGTCGTACTTACGTGCAACAGACTTACACAGAAGTTCGTCACGGTCAGACAACTTAATGCAGTAGATGGGAGATTCCCAGTGCTCTACATGATCCGACTCTTTGAAGTCGATCTCGTCTATGAGATCACCCAAACCAAGAATGAACTCTTCTGAGTAGTCAGACTTGTGCTCAATGCACTTCTGTACCGACTCATAGAAAGCCACGTCTTGCGCTTCCTGAAGATTCACCTCAACGATGTAGGTGCTACCACCCTTACACTTCCAGTACTGCGGGCATTCACCCTTACCGTCCCAATCATGGGCACCATAGTTCTCTCTGAACTGAGTTTGAATAACTAATTTCATTAACACTTTCCTCCATAACCTAAAGCTCTCATTGCACCCACCGGATGCTCTGCAGCTGCCAACTCAAGATACTGTTCAACAGTTACATTCTTCACCAAGAAGTTAACCCACGCCTTCCAAGGCTTATAGTTCCCATACTTGAATCTCGCAATGAATTCAGGTCTGGGTTTACCAATCCAAGATGGGTGACAGTCAGGTCTGACCTCTTCCATGTTCTTAGAACCAGTATGTTTACCTCTATACATGAGATACATACCGTCCCAAGTGAATTGTTCTTTATCAAATTTCGTCATAATTTACCTCTCTCATCAATTTATGTACCCATTATAGGACATTCTTGTTCTAAAGGCAAGCGTTTTTCGAAAAAAAGTTAAAGTTTTTTTAGATCATTTTGTTATAAGGATATGCTATTCTGATATATCTTCGATCTTGACTACTGTGGATTTTAGAATATCTTCCCATGTTCCATCGGAACACTTCATTATCCATCTGTCGTTGTCCGGACTTCTGTTCATGTTAGTGGGTAGAATTCCTTCTCTCACCAATATGACCTCAGGCTTCTTCCAGTGTTTGTACGTTATCTTTTTCATTCACGTCCTATGTGTAATGAAGACAAGTCATCATGATGTATTTATCATGATTCGTCGGTTCCAATCCAGCATGTGGAAACATCCAGTTTGGTGGAAAGATAACTACTCTACCTCGTTTAGCCTCGACCTTCATACCAATAGTAGGGAATACTGTCGCACCATCATTATCGTTTAAATACACAATAGCGACAGCGTATCTTCTAGCGGTTGCATGGTCAACGACATCTACATGAGTCTTGAACTGTTCACCACTATTCTTTTTATACTTCTTGATCCTTAAAGCTTCGACGCTTGGTTTATCCAAGTGTACATAATCAGAACATTCTAACTCTTCGAAGTAGTCTTGATACCTTGGAATTAAAGTCCGATAAATGGGATCAGCAACATCCTTTATAGTAGGTGTAGTGTTGATCTCCAGTTGATTAAAAATATAACCATCGGTCTTGTGCGTTTGCACGTGGTTAAGGTTTTCTTTGTAAGCAAGGATAAGGTCTTCACAAACTTCCTTTGGAAAGACCTCATCGTAAACTTTTATGTAGTCGGTAAGACTATGCGCCATCGTGATTTAAATCTATGAGTGGATTGCCAATATGGCCATCTGTTGGATGTTTTTCCAGTGCACGTCCTTGTGTTCTTCGGACAATATCATCTCCGTCAAACTCAGACCAATACAACTCAAATGCAACACCATCGGTAACACCGACGAATTGATGCCACTTGCCAGGTTCTACTTTATAGTACTCACCGGCCTTGAGAACGGTTTGGTCACAAATGACAGGTCTACTGTCGTTTGGTTCTTCATTATCTGGCCATGTTCTAATTAACATTCTACCAGACTCAACAAAGAAACCATTCCACTTAGTTTTGTGGTAATGTTCTGAACAACAGTGATTCGCCTTGAATTCAATTCTATGAAATTCAAACGAAGACGTATGTTCAATAAGTTCTGTATGTCCCCATACTTTCCCTGATTTCATATCATGTCCCTTTTAAAATTGGAGCGGAGTGGTGGAATCGAACCACCCTCTGAAGGTTGGAAACCTTCGGTAATACCACTATACGAACTCCGCATTAAAATGTTGGCACGCCTGACAGGAATCGAACCTGTAACCTACAGCTTAGAAGGCTGTTGCTCTATCCTATTGAGCTACAGGCGCACTGATATTACTCAGTGTCGCCAGCCTCTTCAGATTGAAAACCTTCAGCAAGTTGAACAAACTGCATTGCTTGATCACGCAATTGTCCAATAGTAGAAAGTTCCTCGCCTTTGAAACCACCACGTTGTACTACAGTATCAATAACTGCAATAGTAGATCGTGATACACGGTTTCCGAGTTCATATGCCTGAGAGTGGTCTTGTGCTGTCTCAGTCGTTACAGCTTCGTTTGCTTTTGCCATCGTTATACTCCAAATGTTGATGATTTTTCAAGTGCAATAAAATACTCAATGTCAGATTGTACAGACTTGAACTGAGAGATCAACTTCTTAGAGATGTTGACTTCAAAGTCCTCGTTGACAATCTTGAGATTGTTCACATTCAATACGAAGTTGAAATCAACTTCATTGTCATACGAACCATCTACGTCAATAGTAAACGCATTTGACGTTGCATCCTTAGTATCTAGTACAGAGATTTGAATCGATCCATTATTTGGACGGATACTAATCTCGTTATGTCCTAGTGCCTGAGCTGCACGTTTAATGCGTCCCAACGTACCATTATCTAGTACGAATTTAACTTCGAATTCCGGTAAGTTTATATCCTTAGACGGAGAAGTTAACATGTCCGGATCAGAGTAAAAATACTTGACCTTAGAACGTCCAGTAGCATCACCCACAACAACATAATCTTTCTCAAATGAAAGAACAGGTTTATCAACCAGACCTAAAACATTTAAGAATTCATTGAGATCGTAGATGCCGAACCCTGCTGGAAATTGTTCTGACACAGTAGTACGTGAAAACACGTTACGTGCGACAGATACGGTTCGAACATTGCTGCCTTCTTCGAAGACGATGTTCGGGTTAATGTTTGCATAGTTCTTAAGAACTGCGAGAGTACGATCAGATAATTCCATAATATTCACCTTTTTGTTTATTTACAAATTACGCATATGATAACACAATAGACCCTTTGTGTCAAGCCGCTTCTTTTATTTTACTAAAGTTTTTTTCTTTGACGAACTCAATTCGACGTTGGAAAGCCGCATCTTCTAGTTCCGCCTTATGAGAAATCACAAACACATTAGTCTCTTCACCAAGTGTGTGTATGATCTTCATCAGGTTGTCCACCCCATCATCATCCAGAGATGAATCAAATGTCTCATCAAGGATTAGTAGGTTGGTTGCAACACTGTTCTTCATCTTTGCAATCTGTCTCCATGTAAACAGTAGGGACAAATCAATACGTTGTTTCTCACCCTCAGAGAATGAGTCATACGAAAAGTTGTCACGGAACCTTGATCGGATAGTCTCATTGAAACTCTCATCCAAATCAAAGTGTACAAAGAAATCTAGAATCTGTAAGTACTGATTAGTCAGTTGGTTGATGACCGGAAGGTACTGTTTAATAATCTTGGTCTTGATACCAGTGTCACGAAGTAACTCCGAACTCACCTGTTGGTAAGAATAGTTTTCGTGTAGTTTATATTTCTGATCCTGTTTGGTATCTAATTCTTTATTCAGTCTCATTAGATCGTCGTTGGCTTCTGCGAGATCACCAGTGTTCTCTGCCATACTCTCTATCTCATTGCGGATACGATCTATGTTACGATTGATTCGTGTGATCGTTTGGTTGTTGTTGTTTACCACGTTTTGTAATTCGTTGACATCAGTCAACTCCGTGTTTAACTCTTTAAGTTGTGCCTCAAACTCTTCCATCTTACTATGAGATTCGTTCATGACATCATTAAGTTCTTTTGCACGTGTCTGTGCATCGGTCTTCTTGGTATCACGTAAGTCCTCATCGATGTCTTGATCGCACGTAGGACATATAGCATTGTCCTCAAAGAACTTGGCCTGTTTGACCACAGACTTAATCTCACTCTTAAACGAAGACTGATAGTTGAGTAACTTCTCACGTGACGTGGCGACTTTTTCTAGTTTCTTCGACAGGTCTTGTTGACGTGTCGTTGCGGTAGACATATTCTCAGTGTTGAAGTCTTGGAGTTCCGCAATCTCCGTGAGTAATACGGTGATCTCAGATTCTTTCTCCTTACGGTGTGCAGTGTTTAAGGCTGATAAGTCCCGCAAGTATTTCTTCTGTGAATTGATCTTAGTCTTGACAACTTCTATCTTATGTGAGTTGTCCTTGATGTCCTCTTTAAGTATAGACATTTTTTCTTTTAATAAGGCATTCATCTTACTGAACATGTTGATGTCAAGTAAGTCTTCGATAACCTCACGCCTTGCACCACTACCCAATTGCATAAACGGTACAAAAGAACTTGATCCAAGAACAACAATTTGATGAAACGACTTGTGAGTCAACTTCAGAATGTTGCGTTCTAGAATCTGTTGATATTCTTTTGCATGAGAGTTCTGATTAATCATGTTGTCATTGGCCCATATCTCAAACACGTTAGGTTTGATACCACGGACAATTTTATAATTAACCCCATTAACAGAAAAAAGAACCTCGACCAGTGTGCCTTTCTGATTGACAGAATTGACTAACTGAGACTTGGATATCTTACGATGGGACTTACCAAAGAGTCCAAACGACAAAGCGTCCAACATCGTAGACTTGCCTGCACCATTGTCTCCCACCACCAACGTGGTAGGTTTTTGGGTCAGGTCAATCTCTGTAAAGTTGTTACCAGTGGATAGAAAGTTCTTCCACCTAATCTTCTCAAATTTGATCATAGCGAGTATGTTACCATATTTTATTCATCGTTGTCAAGCTCAAAGTCTTCTTCCATTTTACCACACCAATTACATGGGAAATCTTTTTCTACACCCATCAAGGCATCTTCTACCTTACAGTAGTGTTCCCAAAATCCCTTGGGGGCATTGAATCCATCATTAAAACCTAGTCCCACATCCTTCTCCTTTCGAAAAATTTTGTCGTAGTTATCACGATACTTTTCACTTGTTTTAGAAACAATAGCATCACCAGTAATGTCGTTTTTTGCAGCCATTACATTACCTCCAGTTGTTGCGCCTCAACCATGAGGGTAGAGATTTCTTGTTTGATTCGAGCTTTGTCTAGGTCAGTTTGTACTGCATCAATATAGTCCATGACTAGAGTCTCTGTGTCTTCTACAGAAACGGCTTGGTCATCTACACTAGAACCTAAGAAGTCTTTGAAGTCTTCTACAATCTTCAGTTCATGTATGTTACAGTTCTGTACACGATCAACGAAACGTTCAAACTCATATGCATCACCCTTGTTAACAACAACGATCTTAACGAACTTGTTGTCTAGGTATCGCATGTCCTTGAACTTGAAGTTACCCATCTGTTCATGATCATAATAAATCTTCTCGTAGATTTTGATAGGATTTTGTACAGGTGTCAGTTCTCTTGTTTCAGTATCAAGAATATGGAAGTACTTATTATCACCACAGTCGTTCCAAAAGAACTCCATCTGTGCACCAAGGTAATGTATGTTATCCTTACTAGACCTTGTGTGGAAGTGTCCGGTCAGAACCATATCAAAGTTCTCAAAGTGTTTTGGTGACATACCATCATGACAGAACAAACCACGATCCATCTCAAATCCAGCCAACTCTAAGTGTGCGCCAACCACGGACGCCTTGCATGACTTAAGGAATTCTAAAGTGTCACTTTCGTTTTCCTGATTTATCCAAGGAACCAAGGCAACATCTAGTTCACCATACTTGACAACCTTTGGTTCCATAACAAGATTCACTTCGTTCATGTAGTGACCCTGTAGTTCCTTCAGTGCGTTAAGTTCGTTAGTGTTCTTGAAATAAGTGTCATGGTTGCCAGGAATAATGTCCATAGTGATACCATATTGACGCAACCTCTCTAAAAAGATTTTACGGTTGTGACTCAAGGCCTTGAAGTTGATTGTCTTACGGTTGTCGTAGTAATCACCAAGGTGTAGTATGTGTTTGATGTCATTCTCTAACAAATATGGAAAGAACACGTCCCGATAGAAACGTTCCTGATAGTCCATAAAAATGTCAGACGAATTACGACACCCACAGTGAGTGTCATTAAGTATTGCTATCTTCATAAATTAAACCGAATTTATATAAATGCACCCATGATACCAGATGCGGAAGGAGTTGTCAAGCCCTTTCTAAATTACCTGAAACAGTGACACGAAGTTCATCACTAGTGTAAAATGGATAGACACAATGTTTTAGTTTAGATGGAAACATAAACATCTTATTGTTATACAACTTGTCTACCGGAATAAATTTCTCACACAGATCACCATACATGTTGGCAAACTGAAAAGAAAAGTGTCCAGAACAAGATGCACTAGTGTCCGGATACATGTTAAGTTCGTCCTCAATATCATACGGGACATCCACAAACATTACAAATGATAGATCGCCTCCGTGTCGGTGTGGCGGATTGAACTCATGTTTAGCCATAAGGTTAACCCACAAGTCCACCATGTTCCACTTACCTTTTTGCCACCCGTGGGCGGTCTGTTCCACGTAGTTCCTAACATTACTACGGCAACTTTCTAGTAGATACTCTCGTTTTATATTACCCGCAAGTGCACTGTTATAAGGTTTTAAATCTTCGTAGTGTGCGGATTCCAATTTGACTGCATTCATTACATCCTTGGGAACAACAGTCTCTACATATTCACTATCAACTAGGGTCTTTATCATCTACTAAAAAATCCGTTAGGTCTGAGTCTACTTTGACAGTTCTGCGTTTGCGCTTCTTCTGTTCATTTACATATTCTTTGAATTCCGCATCAGCACCTTTCACTTGATCAATGCGATAACGTAAAGTTTCTACGAATGGAATAATATTAGAGTAATCTCTTTCCTGATTGCTAGCATGACCATCAAGGAATGACTCTACACCAGCTTCAGTGATATACTTCATCTTGATGTCTTGTTGTTTCTTTTCCTTCTGTATCCTACGCAAGAATGCATACCATGATATCTGTGTAAAGTAAGCAAACGCATTGGGTAGTCCGGTACGTGTTGCAGTCTTGATATCATAGTTCTCAATTGCCTTGAGACAGTTCTCTACCGCATCCATCACCATCTCTTCACGATAAGTGTACCGGACGAAGTTTGCTTTATGGGATAACCCCTGACAAATCTTCAGAAAACATTCTGCGATATAGTTTGGCACAACAGGTTTGGGGTCTCCTTTCTTTTCACACCATTCTACTCGTTGACAGTATTCAACAACAGCTTCAGAAAATTGTCTGTTGTTAACGTAATGTGGTTTATCTTTTGGTTTGATTTTTTGCTTAGTCACAAAGTACTCCTAAATTTCACGTATTATACCTTATTGGGGGTAGGTATGGCAAGTGAAGAAACCCTTCGGCGTAGGTCAGATGTTGAAAACCTATGGTCTCTTCGGTTAAAATAAATTTCAATACCACGAGCAGCACACGTTGCACGGCCTGTGAATTTCTTATCCTTATATTCCGCACCTATAATTCTTACATCAAAGTCAAACATTTTAAGGATATCTTCCAAGTCCTGTTCTGTTTGATAGGGAATAATTTCGTCAACATATTTAATCGCCTGTAGTTGCGTCCATCTTTCAACTAACGTTTGTACGGGTGGATTCTTTTCAGGTCTATCTGAGGAAGGGTCAACTTGTAGGGCACAAACCAAATAATCACATTGACCTTTGGCTTCTCTCAACATAGAGACATGACCAGCATGAAGTAAATCAAACGTGCTCGCAGTAAATCCTGTAATCATAATATCCTCAACAAAAAAATGTAACTACCAATCTATCTATAGGGAAGCCTTCGGGTCTGTGTAAGTCGTTCCCATTGTACTGAATCAGTTTCCCAGTCTTGTACTCATGGACAACACCATCTACCTCAGTACCACATCCCCTTGCACCACGTAGATATATAACTCCAGCGTGATCGTATTTATCTCTATGTACTATAGGTTCCCAATCTGGGTCACCATCGTGTTTATGAAAGTAGAGAGAGTTAGGTCTCTTTCCAATGGCGTCATGTATATCTTCGGTCAATTCACTCATTTCGGCCACATTGAGTGTCCGGAGTCCCTTGAACCTTCCCGCCTGAGGAACTTCTTCACAAGTGTAGTATGGTAAACTATCTGCAAACTCAAGAACTTCATCTAGGTCTTTTATAAAATTTTCAACAATTATCATTTAGTGCTTGCCAGATTTTAAAATCCATGATATAATAAGAGCTCCTCTGCGGGAAAGTGAATATATACCTAATGAATTTGAGGATTCTTCGGAAAATTAACTACATTAGAACCTGAGTCACGCATCTCCATCTCATGTTCATGTGACAGTCTTGAAGTCTCGGCATACATTTCTTCTAGAGCCTTCTCCCATTCAAGTTGTAAATCTTCTGGAGGGTTCGCATACGAAACAATATGTTCCGCACGAATAACACTTACGGATTCTGGACGGTCTTGATAGACCATAAAATTCTTAAACGTGTAGTATTTGTATCCGTCTTGTTCCTTAGAAATTAGACGTAACGCATTGCGTACAGGAATTTCGAATTCATTGTCCTCTAAAACTTCACATACTACTTCATCGCCAGTTGTCAACTTAAGTTGTTTAATCATGACTTATCCTTTAGATTAATTGGGAAAATTTTATATTTAAAACCTTCTCTACTATATATCTTTATTCTTTCAGCAGAATGTTTCAGGGTGAAATTCCGATAACCTCTACAATGTAGATCATCTGATATATCATAAAGGTTAGTAGCAACCCCATTGTCACTTTTTCGTAACCCTCTACCGATAGACTGAAGTACCTTAACTTGTGATTTACTTGGAGAAGCAAAGACAATATTATGGAGATTCCTAATATTAATCCCAGTAGAAAAAGTTCCAAGGCTTGCAACGATGATAGCATTTTTTTGACCCTCTACGATACCACGTATCTGTTCTCTATCTGAAGCATCAACTTCACCGGACACATAAAATACTTTTCGATTTTCCTCAGATTCTCTTTTTATTAGATCATATAAAACTTTACCGTGTTTTTCTACAAACTGAAACAGCACCAGAGTGTTGCCTTCTTGATCCAAAGTAAGTCTCTTTATGAATTGATTTCTTCTCTCATTAGTTACTATATATTCAATTTCTTCTTGATAGGTTTTGCCTTTCATTTTGACGCATTCGTCATTGTGATATCTTAGTAACAATACTTTGATATCTAAGTCTGCGAGTTGATTGTCCTCTTGTAGTTTTACTGTGGTAGTGACCTTGAACACGGGCCCGAAAAGACCTTCAAGTACAAGTTTGTTCGTTTCAGTACCATCAAGTGTACCTGTAGTACCGATACGATATCTAGCATTGACACACTTATCCATGAGAGTGCCTAAAGATTTGGCTTTAAATAGATGTACCTCATCCCCAAAAACACAATGGAAATCTTCAAACCATTCTCTACCAAATTTGTAGATAGATTGCCACGTAGATATAATTATCCTCTTGTCGGTAGTCTTGTCCTTACCTGAGTAGATCATGTGGCACTGATTCTCTACGTCATATCCGTAGTCTCTGAAGTCTTTATACATCTGTTCTACTAAAGAGGTTGTTGGTACTACAACAAGAATCTTTCCATTCTCGTTCTTCTCAATCCATCTCATTACATTATAAATGATAAATGATTTACCGGAACCCGTAGGTGATAGAAGAATTGCACGTTTGTTCTCAATGCTGTGAGATACGGCCTCGTACTGATAGTCGTAAGGTTCGAAAGGCGCTTTGAGGTTTCCAAGGAACTTCACCAAGTCTGGGTGGGATATCTTGTTCTTTGCGTTTGGTGTTCCCCACTCATAGGAGTCTATGATTTGTAGGGGATAGAATCGGTCTCCGCAAAATTTACGTAGTTGGGTATACAGACCGACATGAATCTGTTTGGTGACTTGATTATAGAGTTTGATCTTACCATCCCACTGGCGTCTCTTAAAGGCAGGCATAAACTTATGGCCCGGCACAAAGAAAGAGAAGTACTCACGTAACTCTTGTTCCTGTGAAGGGTTAGATTCTACTGCCATGTAAGAGTTGCTAAGCATCTTAACTCTTATAGTGTTATCCGCCGGATTCAAGTCTTCTCCAATCTATAATGTTCTTGATGGTAGAGTGTCTCCATCTCAAAGTCTGAATGATTTCTTCTAGAGTACTTATAGTAACTTTAAGGTACTCTACTTTCTCTTCTGACTTCTGGATGTCTGTGTCCGCATCAGCCATTTTCTCTTTCATGGCTTTAGTCGGTAGGTTACCCTCAAAGGGATCATACTGCCAGTTTTTAGTGTTGATATCCTCTTGGGACATCTTACCTTCGTAATACATAAACTTATCTTTGAACAGATTCCGTTGGGAATGTTCAGCACGTTTTAGTTGTAACTTGGTAAGAGATAGGTACTGCAAATATTTTGCATGTAACTTCGATGTCGCTATAGAGGTATCATCTAGTTTATATCTGTCAATTTCCGCATCGGTTTTCCATTCATTCAAAATAGACTCAAGGTCTAACATAATTATTCTCCATTAATAAAATCTATACAATCCTTCCAGTAATCATAATGAGTTCTGTTAAAGACGTAACTCAAGGTCATTCTCCAACACTCAGTTTTTGCACAATGATATACTAATTTATCATCATCATAATTACCAAAATATCCGGCCTTTAAAGACCATCCTTTTTTATCTTTCAGTATGTCATTACGTTTTGCTTCTCTGTCATACTGTATGAACTGACCATCTCCTGTCTCCGACCAAGTAAAGACTAGGTTGTAGGAACAAACGTCTGCATTGTTATGCCATCCAATCCATCCCTTGGGTGGATACAATGAACTCAATGCACTAAATCTTGATCCAAGCAGAGTATTGATCTCGGCGTCCAGTGTTCTCCATGCATTTTTATATCGGTCTGCATACTCACCTTCGACAACAAGTTTATCGGGTTTCATAAAATGAAGAAACCCTCTATCAGCAGCACCGGAATGGTCTCTACCCTGATTGATAATCTTATCCCTAAAAACATCAGACAGATAGTAATCACGATCCATCTCTTGGCCACGTCCTTCAACTAGGTGTTTAGTCGGGAGTTCATCTATAAAAGTATACCTGAATTTTTCCAAGATGGCAAGAACTTCTTCGTTCTTAATATCGTAAAAAGTCAACATATTAAACTATCTCAAATGTGTCAAACCTAAAACTTGAAGTGTATGTTATATAGGTCTGGTTTTGACTGGCGTTCATCTCAAAAGAACCTACGTTTGTCGGGATACAGTTTTTATACTTGATCCTTTTATTGGCGTTGTTGTGACTAGTTAGGATAGTGACCGTGATGTCTGCGAAGGTTGCTATTAGACCGTTTTGCAATGCGTGTGCAGTTGATACGTTTCCGTCATTGACCATTCTTTCCAACCAGTTTTGCATCTCTAAGTAAGACACCATATCCTCATCAAGGATAAAGTCCACTTGCAGTTCACCATAGGTGATCTTGTCACCCGCAAAAGGCAGGGACGTTATTCTACGGCCAGGCAGTTCAATAGGGTTGACGGAAGCGCCAGGATGTGTTATACTCTGTGCAAAATATTGTAGATTAGGGTAGTTGGTTCTTTCAATAGAAACCGAAAACCCACTAGGTTGTAAGTAGTTTTTGTTAGTCGTAACAGTCGCCATAATTATCTCCTGTGGTCACTCTTCTATTTATACGCTTGACAACCCCTATGTAAATGTTATATAATACGTAGTAATGAGAGGAACTTATGATTTTATCTAGACAAGATGCATGTTACGCCGCTGGTGTATTCACAGACTTCTTTGCGAACTTTGATCGCATTGATGACTACATGCGTAAAATAAAGTTAGAACGTATGGAGACTTTTCCATATGCATTGCCTGGCATGGGGCCTGAGACTGATCTCTTTGACAAGTTTGACATGCACCCGAATGATATGGAGTTTGTTGTATCCCCGTGTAAACAGGATCAGTTCATGTCATATATGGAGATTACTACGTCTGCACCTGTAGAGTCTTCAATCCCCGGCAAACAAATGTTGTGGTTAGTTAAAGAAAAGAACACGGGCATGGTTATGGGTATGATTCGATTTGGATCACCAACCATTAACTCACGTCCACGTAATGAATGGTTGGGTAAACCACTAGACACCATGAGTCCTGAAGTAATGTCAAGGTTCAACAAGTCAGTGATTATGGGTTTCAACATTGTACCCACTCAACCATTTGGGTTCAACTATCTTGGCGGTAAGTTACTTGCAGCCATCTGTTGTTCCCACACAGTGCGTGAAGCACTGAACAAGAAGTACGATGCGAACATCTGTATGTTCGAAACTACTTCTCTGTATGGGTCATCCAAGTCATCGTCTATGTACGATGGCATGAAACCCATTTTGAGGTTTAACGGTCTGACAGACTCAAACTTCGCACCGCTTATTAATGATGATAACTTCCGTAAACTTAATGATTGGTTTAGGGAAAGGAACGGCGGAGAATTCTTAGTACCAGCTGACGCATCTTCACGCAAGTTGAAGACTCAGACTAAGATGGCATCTATCATCAAATCCTCTCTCAAACAACATGATGAGGGTGCATATGCGAAGTTCTGTCAGACCTTTTTAGATGCAAAGGGACTTACTGAAAAGAAACGTTCCTTCTATTCAACATACGGGTATGAGAATGTACCCGACTTTCTTAACCTCAAGACTGATACTCTTGTTAAGAAAGATAACTTTGATCGTTTCGAACTTGAGAACCTCACCGAATGGTGGCGTAAGAAAGCAGGTAAACGATACGAGTCTTTGAAGTCAGACGGTAGACTGCGTTCCGTTGTGGAGACTTGGAACACTAACGCAGAAGATATCGATATTATTCGATAAAAGTATTATATATACTATTGTGTTTTAGGATTCTCTATGAGTCTTCTACTTCACTTAATTTAATCCAATAGGAGAAATCATATGGCTATTATAGCACTGGCAGATTATGCCAATTCAAACCCTGACGCAATTGCGTTACCCGACTACACCGACCTTGGTGTAACATCCGTAAAAAATATAAAACTTAACTTCAACGATGTTCATATTGATGATATCGAAGGCAACGTTGGTAAAGTAGAGACTCACACTGCCGCTGAGATTGAACAACTTAGAATGTCCTTCGCAGACGGTGTGGATACTCTGGAGTTTCCGCCTGGTGTTTACTTTCGTGGTGATTCATACGAGAAACCTTATGTTCTCGTATATGGATATGGTCGTTCTGAAGCGATTCGTGCTTTAGGACAAAAAGACTGGATATTCACTTTGTTCGCTGGTACACCAGAACAGATGGAAGATGTACAAGCAAGAGAGAACGAGGGATATCCCAAACGTCTCAATAAAGAAGTTGACATGCGTAAACACTTGAGTCGTAAGATTGCGAATGGTCGTATCAAGAATAATGAGAAAGCAATTAATGCCGAGTTCGTTCGTATCTACGGTAAGACCCGTGATAAAACTTGTCGAAACCGTGTGGTAAAAATGGTTATGGAAGAGGCAGGAACTCCTCAACCATACATTCTATACACATCTGTTCCTAAAATACAGGACTGGATTGACAACCATTCATCGATAGAACATAAAATTGGTGGTGAGTTTAACCCAGAAACCGATACCTATGGTGTGTGTATTGGTGAAGGTTACCAGTATCGTGTTATCATGCAAGCTATTACACGTTACGTAGAAACAGGTAAGTATACTGATTTGATTGGACACGTAGGTGCTCCAACGGCAAAGGCGACTCTAGAAACTAAAAGACAGAAGTTCATGACACAGTTGGAACAACACAAACATGAATTGAAAATGTGTGGATTAAAAGTCTTTCCTTTGAACGTGATTGGGTTTCTACCACAAGAACGTGGAACAGAAAATTTGAAAGAATTGGTGACGGGTACGGGTATTACTTCGCCCGTGAAGTTGACTCATACACCTTATGGCCATAAGGCATCCTTTAACTATAAAGAGGTATTAAAGGACTTGCCTTTAACTGTATAAAAAAAGGGGGGTGTTACCCCCCTTTTTTATTCCTCACACTCTTCAGCGTACCGATCATCATTCTCGTTCGGTTGTGAATAACCAAATGCTAGTTGCTGAGAACTAGGTGTATAGTCATCACAGAATACATATGTACCATCGTTGTTGGTATCACATGCACGTTGCCAAGAGATCATATCGAAAGTCAACCCTTCACTCCAAGGGACATATGATTCACACCACGCAACCGTACCGATTGCATACGGGTCTTGTGGTTGTGGTACATAGTCTCTTTTAGTCCAAGGTTTTTGTACACGAAAATATGTATCTTTGTTTTGCATCAATTGACGTTTGAACAAAGAACTATTTGGTGTACTGATATAAATCTCTTGATTATCTGCGAGAGTATACGTAGAACCATCATCATAGTTAATTACCGTTTCTGCTTGAGCCAAAAACGGAACCAGTAGTAAGAACAGAACTGCTCTCATATCATAATCCTCGTGTTGAGGTGTGCGCTTCCATTCGTTTATTGACTACCCTGTCCCTTTTATATATACTCCTACCACCCTGATTTAATTCTCGTATCAAAGTGATATTGTTTGCATTCACGTACTGTCTCTGCAACACCTTCTTCTACTTCTTTCTTACACATTTTGTTCAACTCAATAGTACCATTGGTTGCACTAAGTGTGCCAAAAACGACAATCGCCCAAAAAACTATAGTCATGTTCTACTCCTGATTTTTAAAATAAAAAAAAGGGCACCGAAGTGCCCTTTAAAAGTGTCCCTTAAGGGATTCTTTTTATCCTTATGTGAGGATGTTGTCCACACGGAAGATACGGTAGTACTGGTTAGACTTAGCAGATGCCAATCCATCAGCTGGAGTTGATCCAACAAATGGGTTAGAAGCCATGCCGTAACGAGTCTTGAAACCGATCTTAGGCTGGAAAGTGTCTTCCGAAACGGCTTTAACCATTTGCAGAGGAACGTAAGGACAGTAGAACAGACCAGCGTCATAAGGGTTAGTACCCTTGTAGCCGATTGTTACGTAATCTGTCTGTGCATACGGATCGATGTATACACGTAAACGTCCATTTAACACACCAGCGAAGGTGTTACCTGTGTCATCAACTTGCAAGTTGGTGTTCATAGCAGGAGTATAGTCCAACATACCAGAAGCAGCCAATGCAGTAGCAACGTCAGAAGAACAGATAACTACGTTACCTTTTCCACGTCTTGTTTCTTTTGCAATAACGTTTGCTTCACGATCAAGTTGTACAACCAGACCTTTGAACTTCTCAGCAGACCAACGACCATCAGCGTCACTAGAAAGGTCAAAAATACCGTTCTTAGTTACGTTTGCCTGAAGGGCACCTGTCTTAGCTTGAGAGTTAATAGTTCTGATAACTTCTCTGTTGATCTCAGCAAGAATCTCAGTAGACAAAATGTTTGCCAACTCAGTTTCAGCATCAAGACCGTGAATTGCTTTAAGGTCTTGAGCGAGTTCAAGAGAGTACTCAGCTTTCAGCGCACGAGACTTTGCAGTCACGGTTGCTTTCTCAATGGTGAATCCCATTTCTTCGAAAGTGCCAGAACCAGAAGAACCAAGTGCTTCTGCGTCAGCAGTAGACATTGGGCGACCAGTTAGGTTAGTACCACGCATGTCATTAGCAGAGTCACCAGAAGGTGCGATTCCGTTAAATCCAGATACGTTGTCACTATCGTGAGCAGCTGCGCCAGAAGAGTCACCACTGAAAGTAGTTTCTGCTTCGTTGAACAATGCTTCACGGTTAGATGTAGAACCACCACCATATCTTGCCTTCATAGCGAAGATAAGACCAGTAGGGCCAGACATCGGTTGAACACCACATACATCGTATGCCATTAAGTTAGGCATTGCACGGCGTACAAGTGAGATTAAAATCGGATCCCATGTACCGATAGCAGAAGTTGCGTTAGCAGGAGCTGCTTCAGTCATGAAACCTGAATGTTGTGCACGTTCTTCAGAAAGAGCACGTTCTTGGTTTTCTAAAATGGCTGCAGTGACGGCCTTTCTGTGGTGATCAGTGATCGCACCAGCAGACTCTTCGTTCAATACAGGACTCCATTTTTCGATAAGATTATCGTAAGAATTCATAATGGTTTTCCTTATTTATTAGCGGTTTGTCTAATAGTTTGGATGTACTGTTCCATTACAGAAGACACTTCGACAGTTGTCTCAGGTTCTTCAGCAGTAATTTCATCAGTTACATCAGTTTTTTCAGCCTTAAAGAAAGACTCACGGATTGTTTCGACCTTAGACTTAAACGACTCTTCGTCATCAAAATCTACGTTCTCAACCAAACCACGAAGTTTCTCTACTTGAGTTTCTGCCATACCACGTGCAGCTTCAATAATAATTGAATCACGCTTGTATGTTTCAAGTTCTTCGGCAAGTTTAATTGCGTCACCTGTTGTTGCGTTGAGTTTAGTTTCCAACTCTTCAACAGATTCAGCTAGTTCGTCAACTAGGTCAACTTTGGACTCAGGAACTTCAATGTAAGATTCTACAAAGACATCTTTCATTTTGTTCATGAACGTCTCAGCGATTTCAGTACGGAGACCGTTCTGAACTGCTAACTTGTTCTCTTCCATCCAAGATTCAACTACATAGTTAAGGTAGCTATCTACTTTCTCTACAAGATCAGATTTAACTTCAGATACTTCTTCAGCTAATTGTTCTTGATACTGTGTTTCAATTCTGTCTACTTCTTCAGACAGTTTTGTTTTCACAGCTGCTTCAAAAATTATAGCAGTTTTGGCTTTAAACTCATCACTGAGTGTTGCCTCAGACTCTACCAGTGCGTCTATTTCAGCAGTAGTATCAATTTGTGTCTCAGCGACAACACTTGATTCTTCTACTTCCACTTCTTCGCCCATTACCTTACTGTACGATGCTTGAAGGTCAGCTTTTTTCATGCTGTTCAATTTACCGTACATGGCACTGATCATACCTGCTTTTGTTTTTGGAACAGGAGCTTGTTTTGTTGCGCCTGCAGCTTTGTCCACACTTGCGATTGACTCAGGTTCAGTTACTTCACCTTCGTCGCCCTTCGGTGCTGACTTAACAGCAGGAGCTGTTTCGTCGAGAGTCTCTTCCACGATATCGTTAATATCTTCATCGTGGAGTTCGACAGCTTCGACTTCTTTATTGACATCAGTCATAATCGACTCCTTTATAATTGCGATTTTATTAACGAGAGGAAATTTTTAAACTCTCGAATTTGCACTTCTGGACGAAATGCTTTCGGAGTAGTTTTAATTTCAGTCTCCATTTTCTCAATTACCTGAGGCTCTAAAATGCCGTTATTCCAGACCCAGTCTACACCTTCCATAATTCCATTAACGAAAGCTTCTGGTGCGCTAGGGTCTTGTACTATGTCAACAGTACTAAGAATAAAGTCGTCTTTAACGACCATGGCGCCATTTCGATTCTCAAGGCTACCCATACCACGAGTTGACACGCCTAGTTGAACACCGCCTTCTAGGAGACCTTTTACGATCTTACCCATTGGAGTATCCAATACTTGTGCCTTTCCTACCACATCATTTCCCTCAAACTTGAGGTCTGTGATGAGGTGTGAAACTTTGTCTAAGTTGACTGTCGGCCCTTCAGGGTGGTTTAGTTCCCCTACTGCCCGTCTCTTAGAAACTTGTTCTTGTACGTACTTACCTACCGCCCTTTCCATAATTGGTTTGGGGTAGATACGTCCGTTTCTGTTCTTTTTGTCGGCCTGTGCGAACACACCTTCAATGGTGTACTTCTTTTCACCATCTTCTTTTTTCTCTACGATGCATTGAACATCGTTTTCTAAGTATTCGCTTATCAGCTTCATCTTGCTAAATCCTTTAAAATAGCTTGTGCGCCTTTAACGGCGTCTTTTTCGGACTTGAATGTGTCCAGCATATCTCCATCGACATATGCGGTATACCCCTTACTGTCTTTCCAGACTTCGTAAGGGATTTTCTTTCCACGGACTTTCTCTGTTCCGGAATGAACCTTTTTCCCTTGAGGTTTTTTTGCCTCTCTGATTTGTTCAAACGTTTTCAAAGTAAGTTTTCTCCGTTGTACCTATTATTTATACAATTTATGTTTTTAAAAACAAATGTTTGTGACTTTATGAAGTCTCCCCGACTTCATCATCCTATGAAACTTCTTCCACTTCGTCTTCAACCACATCTTCGGTTGTTTCATCATCATCAATACCTTCCTCGTCGATCTCATCATCGACCATATTTTCTATTTCTTGGTCAGTGAGGTCTTCGTCTTCAATGTCGCCATCCGCATCATTAAAGATGGAACCAGCCACTGCCACTTTCTCTGCATCCAATCTGGCTTGCAGTTTGTCGTTCAACATAGAATTGAATGTGGTCTGTGCAGCATTATAATTCTGCTGTTGCAAAGCATCAATGAACTGTTGTGCTTGACCGATTTCTTCTTGTTGTTCGACTTCTTGATTTTCTACTTCACTCATGATTATACTCCTAAATCATCTTCGTCATCGTCACCCTTTGAATTCTCAGACTCGACTTCATCTTTCATTTGATCGATGGATTCGTCTGACATCATCATGACGTTCTTCATTACCCACTCACGTGAGAAATATTCACCAACATAATTAGTGATCCTATCCATTGTGTCCAGTCTCTCTCTTAAGAGTTCTGCGTTTTTAAGTTCAGTAAAGTGGTTGTCACGAATAAAGTCAATGACGATATTGTTTTTCCACACTTCCCAATCATCCTCAGTAATAATACCTTTGAGGATTAGTTGCTTCTTGAGAATACCCAAGAACAACATAGAGAATCTTCTACGCAGTCTGTCCACAAACTTTTGAAACTTAACTTCGTCTCGACTGATCTCTGTTGATCTACCAAGACTAAACTGAGCTTCTTGTTCCAGTCTATTTATTGGAACGTTAAGTGATCGATACAATCTCTTTTGGAAGTAGATAATATCATCAATCTGACCAAGGTTCTCACCGCCAGGCAGTGTAGAAATCTCAGTCCCTTTGCCACCTTCTCTACGAGGTAACCAAAAGTCTTCTAACATAGACATGTGTTTACGATCATCTTTGATCTGTCCAGTACTTGCATCATAGACTAACTTGTTTCTATAACGAGTCATGATGTCTTTCATGTGTTGTTCAGCCTTACCAGTAGGTAAGTTACCAACATCTATGTAAAAAATTCTTCTCTCTGGTGCACGTGCAAGACGATAGATTACCAAAGAGTCTTCCATCATACGCAATTGGTTGATGGGTTTAATTGACTTGTGTAGGTAGGATATTACACGCTTTCTTTGTGCGTCTAACAATCCAGAAGTTACATACGAAACAGAATCAGTAGACATCTTGACGCCTGTTCTTGTTCCTTGTTTCTCTTGGAAAACATAAAACTCGTTGACCTTATCAACGATCTTGGCGTCAGTCTTTGTATCTTTTTTGTATTTAACCTCTTTTACTTTACGAACCTTGGAGGCATCGATAGGACGAATTTCCTGAATACCAGCCTTCATATTAGATTCGTTTACTACGAGGTGGTGAACCAAACGTCCATCCACATACCATGACCTAAAGATGTCATGTGCGTTATCATTGAAGTTCAACATCGAACAGATGTTATCAAACTCTTCAACAATAATCTTTTTAATCTTGTCGGACGCATCTACTTTGTCCAGACTAATTTCTACAGAGGATTCTAAATCAGATGCACTGATAGACTCATTGATGATGTCTTCAACAGCTGCATCGACTTCAGGGTGTTCTGCAACACCACGATACTTCTTAATTAATTCTGCATTATCTTTTGCGCCATCACCTTCAATGTCAATAAATTGACCGAAGTGGGCCCCAGAGGCAGTAACGTACCCCGCACCATCTTCATCCGCTTTCGGAACGATGGACGGTAATTTCTCAGGTTTCTTATCTTGATTCGCTCTTTTTATTTCGAATCCGAAAAGTTTAATGATGCTATTACTTTCTTCTGCCATATCTCGCTTCTTTTGATAAAGTGCGGGGGCTAATTGCCCCCGACTCTATTACTTATACTAGTCTTAACTAGTTGTGTCAGATTCCCAGTATTGGACTTGGAACTCAACCGTAAACTCTTCGATCTGATCTACTGTTTCGTAGTTAACATCGATTGCAGCTACGTTGGTTGGGAAACAACCACGGAACTGATAAGTTTTAATGGTCTCGCCATCTTTGTCCAATTGCTCAACAATTAAATCTGCTTCATATTCAACAGGGTTGGTCAGACCAGTATTAGCACTGTGTGCATTGATACCGTTCATCCATCGTTCCATTGCGTTTCTAACATTGAAGTCTGTATCGTTGATAATAGTCGTTGTCCATGTTTCAAACGTTCTATCACCAGCAATCTTCAATTGTCGTCCACGGAAAGGAACTTCAACCACGTTCATTACTGAAGCGGGTAATTGTGCAGCCTTACATAGGAAGGATGTCAATTCGACATCGCCTCCAGCGTAAGCGGGAAAGTTGACAGTCGCTTTAAAAAGATTGGGACGTGCGCCCCCGCCTCTTAGCTTCGACTTAAAGTCATCTACGCCTAAAATTGCCATCTTTCTCTACTCCTTAAACTGTGCCAACGACTTCTTCAAAGTCTACACCACTACGAACTGCGACAAAATTCAATGTCACGAAGTTAATAGAACGTGCAGGCTTAATGAAGATAGAAGCGACAAATTCGTTTCTGTCAATCACAGCCGGTGTGTTGTTTGTTTCATCACAAACAACCTTAAAGTCTGTAATACCTCTTCGACCCTTGATCTCACGAAGTAAAGGTTCTACAACATTCACAAACTCAGCACGAGTAAACTCGTCATTGAATTCGAAGAGAATGTTCTTAGCAGCTTGTGCGATTGACTTCTCAACACCGATAAACAATCTTCGGACGTTGATTCTGTCAAATGCAGAAGGTCTAAGTTCATGAGTCTTGTCACCATACAATACAATACCTACGCCTGGGATATTAGCCACAGGGTTGACATTTGCTTTATATAGTGCGTCTCTCTGCGCTTTATTTGGAGAGTGTGCAATATCTGTTACTGCCAGATAGCTACCACGTCTCTGCCCAGCTGGAGAGAACCAAGGAGCAGCAACAAAGTCTGTTGCAGCCATGATTCCAGCAGTTGAGGAGTTAGCAGGAATATAAATGTATTGATCGTTATATTTATCAAACACCTTGAGGTAGTTATTATCTACGATCAAGTATGAACTGTTTGATAGTGAATTTGCAAACGAAATGGCATTCGTATTTGCAGCACTGGTTGTTACACCAATGATTCCATCTCTGTTAGGAGAAACTGGAACCACACAGTCCTTGCGGTCTTTTGCAATTGCGTTACAATAGTTTGCGATTGTTACAGCGTCAGAGTCATTAGATGACTGAGGCGGAATCAGGAAGTCTACCTGAAGAGCTTCTGCGTCATCAAACAGATCGAATCCTGTTGTAACTTGACTATTAGTCAAATCAGCAGAGTTTGATCCACCGCCCAATTTAATTTGAGAGATGTCGTTTGTCCATGCAGATACGCCTGTAGAGTAATCTACTGCGCTGTCCACTGAAGGGGTCTTACCCCAGTTTTGCCCGATATTTGCATGAGAAGAACCAAATGCAGAGTCATCTGCAAAGATGTTGTTCCATACATATCCCGATTGCGTGTTGATTACATCGGAAATATAGTTCGGAGAACCATCCGGTGTAACAGCACCTTTAGCAACAGACAGGTGAGGGAATGTTTCCAACACTGTGCCTGGCGTTCCAGTGAATGACCCAGTTCGGTCAATAACCGCTACGTGTACTTCGTCTTTAGATGCACCGTTTTCGGTTGCATAAGCAGAAGTAGTTGGTTCACGATCAAATGAACCTTTGTATGACCAACCACCAAAAAAGTCGTTGCCATCGGAATCGCTTGCTGGACAGAATGCTACTGTCAATGCATTACCCAGTGAGCCTGGATATTTTGCAATGAACGATCCTGTATTTAGCGTTCCCGCCTTGACAGAAGAAGAAACATTAGTTTCCCAATCTTGAAGGTTCTCAACGGTTGCTGAGTCGCTGGTTAGTTTTGTAACAGCACTGTGTGCGTTAGTGCCTCCATTGTTACCACGAACAATGTAGAGGCTGTTTGTGTACTTCAAGAAGTACGATGCGCTATGGAAATCCACAGCATTATCTTCGTTAGGCGCTGCGAACGCTCTCACCAGTCCAGATTCGTCTGCCACTAGTGTTTGCGAGTTTACAGGCCCCCAACGAAAGTTCCCAACAAATGCGCCTACAGAAGTCGATACATTGGGCGCTACACCCGAAAGATCGATTTCTCTGATCGTAATTGCTGGAGACAGAGACGGTGATAGTAATGCCATAACTGTTATCCTTTTCGTTTACAAATTATAAGTGAGTTCATAATACGGTTTTTATCAATCAGTATTATTTATAATTTTTAAGTTTCTACCAATCATCTTGACGCCATACCTGCCATTCATTTGCGAGGTTACTCTCTTCAGCTTCGATGGCTGCGATAGCGTCACTACCATCATCAATAAACCCAAAAGCGGGTACATCATTTGCAATTGACTGCATTTTTTCATCAAATAACATTTGTTTAAGGTTTATATCGGTCATGTCCCCAAAGAATTGTGTTGATGCAAAGTATCCAAACATCACGAGATTCATCATTAAATCATCGTGGTTACCGTCTGAGGCCTCGTAGGACTGTCCTCTTGCGGTAAATGTAGACACCTCTAAGATTGTATTCTCATCTACAATTTCAAGCTTGCCATTTTCAAGAATATCCTTTATACTAGAACATCCAAGTCTTTTGACCTTACGGTTCATTTCAATACCAAGGCCAGAGGACTTTACGGAAGAGGTCACATGTAGGTGTTCGTATTCTAAATCGTGATATAGTCCATTACACACCACACCACCCTGATCATTTGCCTCTACGACCACATATGCGTCATTGTAGAGAATCGCATACTTATAGATAATATTTGGAAAGAGTATTGGAGATATAGTATTACAGCGATACACCGCAACTTGTTTGAAAGGTTGGACTGCAATATCGATAACCGTAAAGGTAGAATAATCCTGACCTCTTCCTTTTGATACGTCCACAGTAAAGATGTAATCATGATCTTTAACTGGATGGTCATATACAATTAGATCGCCACCCTCAAGAAATTCTTTTGGTGGCTTCGACCTCAATGAGAGTAAAGTCTCTGCATTGATTAGGGTATCGCCGGTTCCAAAAAAGGTGTTACCGAATTCTTGGTCGAACTGTAACTGTGATGTGTTGGAAACAGTCTGTTCCTTCCACTTCTCATCACGGCCAGGCACGTCCCACCAATCTACTTGAAAAGACTTGTACTCATTGATTCCTTGAACTGCACCTTCCCAAACCTTGTGGAATGTATTTCCTATACCGTTGGCTGTTGACGTGATAATAACTTTCGTGTCTTTACCAGCAGAGACAACAGGGTAGGTAGAAGTATAGAATTCATTAGCACGTTCAACGAAAGCAAACTCATCAAGAAACAGTAGGTTAACAGACATACCACGAATAGAACTACCGCTAGTGGCAGCAGCAATAATCCGACTATTGTTGGAAAATTCGATACTACCTTTGTTGAGTGCTTTGCAGCCCGGCTGCAAAAAGAACGGTAGGTTTTCGAGAGCAAGAGTAACACGTCCTAACATCTCCCTTGCGGTTGCACCTTTATTGGCAAGGATTGCAATCGTCTTTTCTGTATGAAAAATGGCATACCATAAAAGATATACTACACTGGAAATCGATTTACCACTCTGTCTACATGCAAGAACAATAGAGAATCTATTATCATTGAAATGTTCAAACATCTTTTCTTGGTATGGATACAAGTCAAAGTTGACAAGACCCTTATCCAATGATATAATCTTCACATAGGTTCGAGCAAAGTATGCGGGGTCGTTCATACACTTCGCATACTCTTTAATTTTTGTTTCATCCCATTCTTCATTAACCCCGTCTTTCTTTACGTTAGGGTTACCAAGGTAGGATTCTTTATTCAGGAGGGGGTTCAACGTCTATCACCTTAGCTTTTTCATTCTGTAGAAGTCGTTGTAAGTCGCTTGTTGATCCAAGAAATAAATTATTATTGGTTGTGTTCCCAAGTTTTTTGGGATCATCTTCACGATCTATTTCTTTCTTTTGTTTATTCAGAGCCATGAGTTTGTCGTTGATGTCTGCCATGTTTTTCATCATACCAGACAATACTTCAAACGCACGAGGATGTTCGCTTTCACGTGCTACCTCAATCATGAGTTCCATACTCTCTCTACCTTTTTCTAGTAGATCGTAGTATGTCTCTCTTGAGTATTGGTAATCATTATCTACATTATCATTACGTTTTGTCATGCACTGCTATCCAAATATTGAATCAAAAATCCATAGTCGCTGTCGGGACTCACTCCTACAGGCGTTGGAGTTATGTTTATGTTCGTATAGAACGTATCACTGTCTCCCATAATATATAGATTATTATTAACTTCACGTATAATGCCTTGTTCAACATTAGGCCCATAGAATGCAATTTTCATTGTAAAATCAAGATTATATATAATGGTTCTTCTCTGTTCTAGTGCACCCTCAAAAGTATCTTCGAAAGAAACCCCTTCAAGTACTACAGGCACATCTTCTTTGACATCTGGGAGATCAGAGAATGGTTTTATCGTCACCGTATATTGTGGTGCGAAATACGGTATAATTTGTTCTACTATTTGTAACGCATCATCCTGAGACTTTGCGTAAATACTTAATTGAAATGATACGTCATAAGGTACAGACGTAAACATTTTGTACCTTTTAGTAATGTCATTTTCAAATTCGTTTTGAACACGGTTTACTTTAGGTAATTGTCTTGCTGGGTCATAGGTCATCTGAGTAATTTCAAATGACATACGAGGAAGTTTCATCGCAACTTTACGTTCTGCTTCCTCTCCCTTTGACATCTCTGCCAGTCTTTGGATAAAGTTTCTCTTAGGCGCATAAGATAAAGGCACCTTTACCTGAGAAATAATCTCACCGCCAGCATTTGCTCTGAGGACGTGCAAGTCGTTAAACAACGATCCGAATACAGATACCGCTGTTCTAACTCTCTTGTGATAAAAATGTGTTCCAAACATTATTCCATGTCTCCAAAGGGATTAGATTCGGAGAAGTCTAGGAAGTCACCCTCAAAATCATCAAATATCGTGTTCTGAGATTCCTGTTGAATCTCTTGTAATTCTTCTACCAGACTGGGAACCCAACTTGCATTCGCACCTGATATAGGACGATTAACATTGAACTGTCGGTATTCTCCATCTGTAGAACCACAGTGAGCCAATTGAAGAACTCTATCAGAGTCACTCCAGTCTGTAACCTCACCCTTCATAGTATATGTAGAGTTTACTTGAGATACTACTTCCCCAATAATAAAGTTACCACCCGAATCTGGGGCAGAGAATATTGGAGATGGTGCATTTGAATACAAGAATCCTGACGTAACTAATGTTAGTCCGGTTACACTACCTGTTGTTGCATCAATCGTAGCAGTAGCAGTAGCTGGTGTTCCGTCCGCATGTTCTAGTGTTATTGTATTAGAACCACTATCGTTCACTGAGGTTGGTACTGTAAAGTCTGAGTCTCCTACTAGAGTACTTACACTACCAGCTCGGAAATGAATCTCATCTAGGTTACCCGCAGTAACTTTCCAGTCTGTACCACCGAAGGTTCTACTAGAAAATGCACCCAACGAGTATCCTGAAGACGTTGCAAATGGATCAGTATAACCAATAGCAGAGTCCATTTCCTTTGTACCATTTACCCACACATGAACATCACCTGAATCTAAAGCAAACGCAATATGTTCAAATGAACCACGAGTAAGAGTAGAAGTACTTGCAACTCTAGGGGTTGCCATTCCACTTCCCCTTTGGTATACTAATGCACCAGATGAGTTTATACCCCACATGGTTTGATTGCCGGCACTATCACCACCGTGTAACAATATAGAAGAGAATTCTCCAGCAGATGGATACTCACTAACACGGATAAACATGTCTACCACACCGTTATCGGATGGAAACAAGAAAGAGTCTTCTACGCCCAGAGCCTGTGACATGTCGATACTGTTCCTACCAAAATAAGATATGTCACCTGAATCGGGTTGTGGGAAGGTTACCGTTGGCGCAGTTGTATAACCACGTCCAGCTGTAGACAGAGATATGGTGTCCACACCACCGGCTTGGTTGATTGTTGAACCAGCAGTAGGTAAACTACCAAAACTATCTCTTGTTCTCATAGTAAGTTTATACTGGAAGGCACCTTCGTACTCAATATCGTCTATGGTATCAATACCAGTATCAAAGTCTTCATCGTTGTATTCGAACAATTCAGCTTGTAGTCTAAACGTAGGCAGATTACTTAGTTGATAGAATGGCGTCTCAGTTTCTACTTTGTTAATTTGGAAGATAGATTTGGAGAGAGACAGATAAATGACATCGCCTTCTCTTGGTCGAAACTTGTTTGAATCTAAGTAGTTACCGATAAGTTGTTTCCAACGTTTACGAGCAACTACGAATGTGGCTTGATCTCTTAGTTCAATACCAAATTTTGTGAACAGGTCACCCTCACCTTCGAATCCTTCAGTGTTCTCAATGTACATCTCTATTTTGTAGGCGTCAGAGAAACGTGAGGGTACATCATCAAGGAATACTTTATCCTTGTTGACTATTTCTCTTGGTATGTAGTAAACGTCCTGACCGTAGAACTTTAAAGACTCAATTACGATGTCTTCATAAAGGTTTTGTTCCGATCTGACTGTTTGACTGATATATGGATTTGTTGCCACGTCTTATCACCCTATGAAGAAGACAGGGCCTACATCCTCTTCATCCCTAAACTTTTGCATTAATCTTTCCATGTCATTGAGAGCATCTTCATAGATTTGTCTCCCACTGATCGTCACTCCGCCGGGCAGTTGCATTCCTTCGAATTTTAAGAGGTTTATACCCCATTGTTTTTTGATCAAACACACAGTATATTCTTTAAGGAAAGCGTGGTTCCAAAGAGAATGGTTTATGGTCGTTGTCGTTGAGTTTGTTGATAGTTCTTTGAATCCATATCCTTCGATAACAATAAAATCTCCCACGCTCAATTTTTCTTTATTTAAATAAAAGTGAAGTCTACCTTCCTGTCTATCGAAAGTGATTTCTGGTTGACCATTCAATTTCATGTCCAACAAAGATAAGTGTTGTTGCATCTGTTCGTAGTATGCTATGTCACCCGCAAAATTATTTAGGTCGGTAATATCATTCAACATCATTTGATATTTCACATCAAAAAAGTTGGTTGTCTGGGACATCGTGTTTACAGGAAACATTCTAACAATGGTCTGAATACGAGGAGCTGATTCATGAAGATCGATAAATCCATTGGTAATATCATCTTGAGTTACAGCGTGACTTACATAAAGGCGTCGAGTTCCATCTGGATGATGTTCACGAAACCATTGAATTGCTTCATCAACGTTATCTTCAAGCTGTTCGTCATCTACATTAATTTCAACTACAGGAGCTCCTAACCTACGTAGGCACCAATCGGTGAACTCATCTCTACTATTTGGTATTGCCATTATACTGTCCTATTAGTTTTGTAGTGTTCCACTAGCATCGTATACGTTGATTCTATAGTAAGCTCCGTGTTGTCCGTCAAGTAAGTCGGCATCCAATCCTGAAGTTGCTCCGTCCACTGTCTTAATCGCAGTTAAGAGTTCAGCAGCAGTTGAGTATGTTTCACTGAATGAGAATGCACCTGTTCCTGAGTTGTAACCTAAGTCACCGGATGCACTGAACATTCCTTTAACGTTTGCAGAGTCAAGGTTGAATTCTCCATTAGTAACAGAAAGTCCCTTGTTTGCAGTTAAGTGTGCTCTTACTTCAGCAGCACTAGGCCCTGTATAGGTAATAACACCTGTTGAACTATTGTATGATGCACTTCCATCTCCACCCGCATCGGTTACCGATATAGCACCTCTTGCACGTGCAGTGGTATGATAGAGGTTAGACCCTTCTGGTAGATCATCCGTCTTGAGATGATTGATACCATCACTATCAATAACAGTTGTTAATGCGACTGCGCCTGTTCCATCAAAAGAAACGGCACTTGCAGTCACATCACCTGTTAAGGAGAAGTTTTGACTACTTGCAAGAGCAGTTGCAGTGTCAGCGTTACCTGTTACCGCACCAGTTACATTACCGTAGAAGTTTGCTGCTTGAACGTTTGCGTTTGTAAGTGTCAAGTCACCAGTTGATGCACCTGTAGCAGTTGTAGTTGCAAATACTACTCTGTCTATACTTTCATCCCAACCCATGAACACATTGTCACCAGTTGTTCCTCTTTCGAGAACAAGACCAAGGTCATTAGCGTTTGCACCTGAGTTGCCTGAACCAAGTTCAATCAACGCATCTTCGATTGTTGTGTTGGTTGCACTGTTAGTTACAGTACTACCATTGACAGTCAAATTGCCTGTGATTACTACGTTACCACTCGCATCAACATCTGCGAACTGTACGTTGTCAGAAGTTCCTACTGCTTGACCAATACTGATTGCACCGTCATTATACGTTACACCAGTACCACCACTAAACAGACCTTTAATCTGTGTCGCAGTTCTATCTGAATCAGTGTAAGAGAATACGCCATCCGAATATGATAGGTCGCCACCCGCACTAAACATTCCCTTGACATTTGCAGAGTCAATATTAAACTCACCATTAGAAACGGAGAGTCCTTTGTTTGCGGTTAAATGCGCTCTTACTTCAGCAGCACTAGGCCCTGTAAATGTAAATCTGCCTGTTCCAGAATCATATGAGAGCGAACCATCTCCACCAACATCGGATAGACCAATTGCATTTCTTGCTCTTGCGTCTGTATAGTAAAGATTTGTATTTTCTGTTAAGTCGGCTGTGGTGAAAGGGTCGAGTGATATGACATCCGTAAAGTTTCCACCAGTTGTTTGTATTGTAATAGTTGCGTCTGAACTATCAAAGTCAACCCCTGTAACACCCGCAATAGTAATGTTCTTTGCAGAGTCGATTTGACCCTGTGCATTTACTGAGAACTGTGGTACTTGTGTAGAAGAACCGAATGTTCCCGCACTGACCCCAGAATTAGTAATGCTGATCGCACCACTACTCAAGGTTATACCAGTGCTACCACTAAAGTGTGCTCTTGCTTCTGCAGCAGAAGGCCCTGTGTATGAGAATCTACCGGAAGCAGAGTCATATGTCAGAGACCCGTCACCACCCTGATCATGAAGACCAATGGCATTACGTGCACGTGTATCTGTGTAATAGAGGTTGGATGACCCTTCACTCAAATCGTCGGTTGAACCTGAGTCAATCGCAACGTTAAAGTCGGAATCAAAGTTTGCTTTAGTGTAGACTTGTTCTACATCAAATGAGAATACACCAGTAGAAGAATCGTAAGATAGATCACCTGTTGCACTAAACATTCTACGTACATTTTCTGAGTCAATATTAAACTCACCACTACCAGTATCATAACTGAGACCTTTGTTACCTGATACGGCCGCTCTCGCTCTAGCATCGGTATAATACTGATTTGTCCCTTCAGATAAGTCGGATGTAGATTTTTGACTTAAGTCTAAATTAGCACCAACTTGTAATGCGATTCTAGCATCAGCTCTTGCATTTGTATAATACTGATTTGACCCTTCAGATAAGTCGGTGGTAGTATACGGGTCTAGCGTGATTGTGTCGAGGAATGTTTGACCATCAGCAGTATTGATTGTGAAGTTACCGTTGGAAGAATCGAAGTTGATGCTTGAAACACCAGCTACACTTACTGTACCAATACTATCGATTTGTCCTTGTGCATTGACAGTGAATACGGGAACGAGAGACGCACTGCCATATGTACCGGCTGTTACCCCAGTATTTGTTATAGAGATAGTACCACTAGCACTATCATAAGTAAGACCTGTACCTTGAACCATTGAAGCTCTGGCACGTGCTTCGGTAAAGTATTTGTTTATGCCTTCTGTTAAATCAGTAGTAGTTGAGGATGATTCGTCTAATAGTTTGTGCCATGCACCACCATGTGCAAAGTAACCTTTGCCTGTTCCGTGTACGTGTGCGAACATACCATGATAAGATGAAGCATTTGGTAGGTCGCTGTCCGAACTGTAGACGTTAGCAAAGAGAACCTTATTACCACCCATATCAAGGTCTTGACGTGTGACATCCGAATCAACACGTGCAGTGGTATAATACTGCCTCGTACCTTCAGCGATATTGGTTGTCGTAAGGTCTTGACTATCACCCAGCGAAACAGTCAAATCGTTTATAGTGATTCCACTGTGAGCCAACATTGCATTTGCGATGACGGGTAACGATGCTGAATCGATACTACCGTCAGAACCGGCAAGTTGTGATCTGTCGTCTTTTACGAAACCAGATGTTGTCAACAGACTTGACAGAAATCTAGCTTTTGATTGTGCCATTAGACGTTCCCTTTTATTCCTCGTTTCATGCTAAGCATGTTCTCTCTTATTTATAAGTTTTAATCTATGAAGTATGTACCTGTTACAAGAATTCTTCCTGATCCATTGTCGGCCATTCCAACGTTAGCATAATTTCCTGCTCCGTCTTCGGTCTGAACCAATAGTGTTGAAGAATTTTTCTCTAATCTGGTCAACAAAGTATCATAATCAGTATAAGTTAGTTGTCCATTTGTTGATGCTGGGAAAACATATTCCAATCCAGTCTCATTCATAGACGCAAAAGGCAATCCAGATACTCTCAAATTACCCGTTCCTGTGTGTGTACTCCATACCAGTTGTAAAGAAAAGGTAATCATGTTACCCATTCTAGTATAGAACCCAATCTGAGAACTATAGTTCCCTGTCCCTGCTGAACTTGATCCAACAACAACAGGAGTAAATTGTTGTTTTTGTGTGTACTCCTTGATGAGATAATCACTAGAAGTACCGCCAATGTAAATACCTGCCGTTACCTTCACATCTTCATACGAAGGACGTTGTGAAGATTGTTCAAAGGCCTGAATCTCTACCCTGTCGGAAGAGTCCAGTGCAGTTGTAAAGTTTACATTCTCACCGTCAATGGCACTATAGTCCGTATCTGGACTCATCAAAACACCATTGTTAAATACCTTAAGTGCACCAACTTTATAATCTAAAGTGTTGCCATCTGAGTCATTACCTGTTATAGTAGAGACTCCACCATTACCCACAAAGGAATAATGATAATCTTTATATGATTGACTTGTGCTTAAGAAGTCTGGAAGTGCGATGACCTGTAGTAGATCGTTTACAGCCGCCGGTATCGTAAGTACAATTGTCGTACCATTTGTTGCAGTATAGTCAAGCTTGGGGTCTAGGATAACACCGTTAAGATATACCTCTACTTTTCCTGTAGCATATCTTAAAGTACGGTTATTGTTATCTAGTCCAATAAACGTGGTCTGTGCTGCCGTTGCAGTGTAGTTGTATTCTGCAACCTGAAGACCTTGTGTAAAACTTTGAACCTGAAGGATGTCACCGGAATTTGCTCCAGTGTTTAATGTGATCGTAGTCCCGTCATTTGACACAAAGTCATTTGCGGAGTCTAAAAGTACTCCGTTCATATAGACATTAACAAGACTAGGGATATACCCTAGAATGTCGCTATCTAAATCTGCTCCGGTAAATACCGTCTGGTTGCTATCTGCTGAGAAATAAAATTCCTCATAAGTAGCACCAGTCTGTTCACCAATCTCAACAATTGATTCAGTACCATTAACACTCTTCTTGATGAACATAAGTCCATCGTAAGTGTTGATCGCAACTTCACCAAGATCAAGTTGGCCAATAGTCGGTATCTTTCCGGCTACAGAACTACGTTTAAGCCGAAATTTTGTTGTTGACATTTGTCATCCCCAAGTCCAATATTGGAATTACACAACCCTTATATAAGGGAAACTTACTTTTAGTAAGTACCTCCGTCCATTTGATAAATAGTTACCGCACCACTTGTTACAGTAAATTGATCAGAGTCGAAGGAAGCTACGCCTGGATTACTCTTTGTAGCAAGTTCTGCTGCGATGAGTAATTCATTTGTGTTGTCTGTATAGGTTAAATCTATACCTTCTCCAGCGGTCAGAAGGTTTGCAACTTCACTATCAACTAATTGTTCGAATGCGACACCGTTGATAGTTAAAGAACCAGCTTCTACATTTGCTGAAGATGTTATTGCGCCCGTTACATCGAGCGGTTTGTTTATTGTCCACTTGTCACCAGTTGCGGAATACGAGAACGTTGCACTTGCACCGTTTACAGTAAGACCCGCACCATCAGCCTCAGCTGCGTTGGTGGCACTATCTGCGAGGACAATATTTAAATCGTTAATTGACAACTCAGTTGAGTTGATGGTTGTTGTAGTGCCTTGGACGGTTAAGTTGCCAAGGATATAAAGGTCACCAGAATCTCCAACAGGATTTGGATCAATATACAAGATTCCATTTGTATCCGTATTACTGATCGTGTTTCCGGTTAATCTTAAGTTACCTACTTCTACCTGAGTAAGACCAGCGATAGTACTAGAAGAATCTCCTAGAGATACTGTGGTACTACCAAACTTGACTGTACTATTGGTTAGTTGTCCATTGCCAACCGCATTGGCTTTAATGGTGACATCACCACTAGTAACATCAAAGTCTGCACTATTAAATGATGCGACACCTTTGTTGCTGGTAGATGCGTCTTCACCTTTAACAGTAATGACAGCACCTGTGTGATTTACATCAATGCCCTCACCACCAAGAAGAGAAACAGAATGACCTGAAGGTGTTACAGCACCATCGTCTGTAGTTACTCCCTTGAGAACTACATCCGCTAAACTAACATTGCCGTTTGAGGCAACGAAGTCGGTATTATCAAACTGAGCCACACCCTTCTGGTTTGAATCAGCATTCTCAATTGTTGCGGTAATTGTATCTGTAGAAGCAGAGAAAGAAATTCCTCTGTTAGATGTACCCAATAAGTTAATACCATGAGCACTAGGGTCAACCGTTCCGGTGTCTGTTGTAACAGTCTTGATAACATTATCATCAAGAGTTACTACACCAGATGCAACACCAAAGTCATTCGCATCAAACTGAGCGGCACCTTTTGATGAAGTAGATGCGTCTACCAATCCATATGTGAATGAGTTAGTAGAAGAATCTTGTGTTAGGGTTAAGTTACCACTGGCCGCTAATGTTACATCTGAATCAAGAAGACTTATTGCATCTCCATTGATTGTAAGATTAGTTGCAACGGGTACTGTTCCAGCACTGTCTAGTTGACCTTGTGCGTTTACTGTGAATACTGGGATTGCAGTTTGCGACCCGTAAGTTCCAGTTGTTACACCTGTTGCATCAACAGAATATGTTATAGTGTCGTTTGTTACATTTGAAGTAAGACCAGTTCCACCCGCAAAGGTTAGTACACCTGATACAGATGAGAATGAGTCTGAGTCTGCCTGATCGTCTGCGATAGAGAAACTAACGTTAGATATCTGAGCGTCTACATAGGCTTTGTTCGCAGCATCACTATCATCGACGGGAGCAATGAGATTGATTAATCTATTACCATTTACGTCAATATGAGATGTTGGTGCGAAAACAAGATTGCCTGTGGTCGTAGAAATATTATTGCCATTGAAGTCAATGTTGTCTACAATAAGGTGGTCTAGTTTAGAATTCGAATCTGCAATTAATGCTGTGTTTGCTGTAAGGACACCGAATGGGGCGTTTCCGGTTCCTCCAAGAAGATCGACGTAATACTTACCACCGATAACTTCATGGTTAGCAGCATCGCCAGCTGTCTCTGTACCAGTACCAACATATAGTCGATCACCACCGGCACCATTGAAATACGAATACGCAAACTCACCTTGAGCAAGCGTAGTGGGATTGCCCGTAGTCCCACTTCGTTTTATTCTAATTATTGATGCCATTAGTACTGGCCTCCGTTTATTGTTTGTTCTGTTAATTCTGTGGTCGTTTCAAATACTTCACTCGTTGAATTATAAACTAAGACGGAACCATTTACCTTGGTGCTGACATCAATACCTTCCAAGGTATTAATATTACCCCCAGACTGAGTTGAGGTTTGCCATTCATTTGCTTCCGCATTGTAAACTAAAATATGTTCGTCTTGAGCACCAGAAGCATTCACGCCCTGAATG